>OGPJ01000028.1_pt1 | contig 105649 bp, 80 predicted proteins | sample 1552831 | NCBI WGS metagenome assembly OGPJ01 (sample SAMEA2579914, study PRJEB22360) | human gut metagenome | biome: human gut; feature: human-associated habitat; material: faeces | place: Denmark | collected 2008/2010
CCAGCATGAAAACATTTACCGGCCCCGGCCAACGGCCGGTATCCACATCAAGTACGAATACGACCGTATCCGGAAGGTGGATCCCAACCTGCCCATGCATGCACACTATGTCTTCGATACGAATGTGATTATCCTGACACTTTTCCCGGGTATTCAGGAAAACATCGTGCGCACGGTACTCAACACACCTGGTCTGAAAGCGGTAGTACTCAAGACGTATGGTTCCGGAAATGCGCCCCAGAAGCCCTGGTTCATCCACTTGCTGGCAGAAGCTACGGCAAAGGGAATTGTCATCGTCAACATTTCACAATGCCAGACGGGTATGGTAGAAATGGCACGTTACGAAACCGGTCTGCACCTGCTCGATGCAGGTGTCATCAGCGGATATGATGCCACCGTGGAAAGCGTGCTCACCAAGCTGATGTTCCTGCTCGGCCACGGTCTTACTCCCAAGGAAATACGCAGCGAAATGAACCGTTCCATAGCCGGAGAGTTTACCAAGCCCATGTTGTAACCTAAATGTAACATCTATTTCATAAGGACGAAACAAGAAAGGGTCATCTTTGTAACGAAAACTAAATCACATTGAATTTTGTATTAATTAATAGAAAATACGCATGAACGATTACCGGATTTTAGTTGTAGACGATGAAGAAGACTTGTGCGAGATTCTAAAATTCAATCTCGAAATGGAAGGATACATGGTAGATACTGCCAATTCCGCCGAAGAAGCCTTGAAACTTGAATTGCCACGTTACAACCTGATACTGCTGGACGTGATGATGGGAGAAATTTCCGGATTCAAAATGGCCAGCATGATGAAAAAGAACAAGGATACACAGAACATTCCTATCATTTTCATCACCGCAAAGGATACGGAAAATGATACGCTGACCGGATTCAACCTGGGAGCGGACGACTATATTTCAAAGCCTTTCTCTCTGCGTGAAGTCATCATGAGAGTAAAGGCGGTGTTACGACGCACAGCCGGCGTACAAACCCAGGTGCCCGAACAGCTGATTTATAAAGGACTGTCGGTCAACATTCCGAAGAAGAAAGTAACCATCAACAACGAGGAAATTTCATTAACGAAAAAAGAATTTGAAATACTTCTGCTCCTGTTGCAGAACCAAGGACGCGTATTCTCCCGCGAAGACATTCTGGCGAAAGTATGGCACGATGAAGTGTACGTGCTCGACCGTACGATTGATGTGAATATCACTCGCCTTCGCAAGAAAATCGGTGAATACGGTGCTTGTATCGTAACCCGCCTCGGTTATGGATACTGTTTCGAATGTGAATAAATTACGGTGGCACAATCATGACAAAATTTTCTTATCGCATCCTCCCTTTCAGTCAGAGGCTGTTTCTTTCTGTCATATTCCTTTTCCTGGGATATGCAGTATGCTTTATGCTGTTTCAATACAAACGCGAAAAGGCTTACAAAATAGAATTACTGAACACGCAGCTGCAAAACTATAACAACCAGCTGTGCGACTTTCTGGCCGATCATCATGGGGTCAACTCTGACTCCATGCAGAGCTATGTGACGACTCACATGATGCCCAACCTGCGGGTTACGCTTATTGAGCCGTCAGGGAAAGTAGTGTACGACAATACAAATGCCAACTGGAAAAGCTTTGCCAACCACTCTTCCCGCAAGGAAGTGCAAGACGCACTCATGTACGGAAGCGGCTATTCCATCAGCCGCCCGTCGGAAAGCATTCAGGGAGAGGAATATTTTTATTCCGCACGCTATTATCCTCCCTACCGCATCATCATACGGTCTGCCCTTCCCTACAACCTGAGTCTGGCAGAACACTTGCAAGCTGACTCCGGCTACTTATGGTTTGCGCTGATTATCTGTCTGGTACTGATTTTCATCTTCTACCGTTTTACTAGGAAGCTGGGCAAGTCCATCACCAAACTGCAACAGTTTGCCATGAAGGCCGACCGGAACGAACCGATTGACATGGACATCCTGCAAACTTTCCCAAAGAACGAACTGGGAGAGATTTCACAACACATCATTAAGATATACAAACGCCTGCACCGGGCGAAAGAAGCTCTCTACATTGAGCGTGAGAAACTGATTTCGCACCTTCAAACCTCACACGAGGGATTGGGTGTCTTTACCAAAGAACGGCAGGAAATCCTGGTCAACAACCTGTTTACGCAATACATCAACAACATATCCGACCGCAACCTGCGTTCTACCAATGAAATTTTCGACATTCCGGAACTACAACCCATCATTGAGTTCTTAAACCGGAACGAGGGTAATTTCAGTAAAGAGGAAAAGCGGTATGCCATGCACCTCAACAAGAACGCTCGCTCGTTTACCGTGGAATGCATTATCTTTCAGGATATGTCGTTCGAAATATCCATCAACGATATTACTCAGGAAGAAGAGCAGGCCCGTCTGAAACGCCAGCTGACTCAGAACATCGCCCACGAGCTGAAAACGCCCGTCAGCAGCATTCAGGGATACCTGGAAACCATCATCAGCAACCCGAACATTCCGCAAGAAAATGTCCGTGTCTTCCTGGAAAGAAGCTATGCCCAGAGCAACCGCCTGACCTTCCTGCTGCGCGACATCTCTGTGCTGACCCGAATGGACGAGGCACCGGAACTGGTAGAAAAGGAACAGGTAAACCTGAGCAAGATTGTAGAAAACATTTTGAACGAGGTGGCACTCGGTCTGGAAGAAAAGCATATCACTGTGGTGAACAAGCTCCCGTCAGAAGTCATACTGACAGGAAGCAGTTCGCTTCTCTACTCTATCTTCCGTAACCTGACCGACAATGCCATAGCCTATGCGGGAAATGACATACAAATCACCATCAACTGCTTCCGCGAGGATGAGAAATTCTACTATTTCAGTTTCTCTGATACCGGCGTGGGAGTACCCGAAGAGCACCTGAACCGCCTGTTCGAACGCTTCTATCGGGTAGACAAGGGACGTTCACGGAAATTAGGAGGTACAGGTTTGGGACTGGCCATCGTGAAGAACGCCGTATTGTTCCATGGCGGAACCATCTTCGCCAAGAACATGCCGAAAGGAGGACTGGAATTTGTCTTCACGCTGAAGAAAGATATACAAGGATAAAACAATTCCAGGCAAGACATTCTGTATTTATTAAAAACTAAAGCTACTACAATTTTCCCTAATGCCAGTACTACTGCCAAGGAAGGAGTACTGGAGTACTTCCTTGGCAGTACTGATTTCATTGATTTTCTTCTACCTCCTTATCAGTATCTGGACAGGAAAGTATTTCTGTAGGGTCTTTAGGCTCTTCTCCCAATTTATAAAAATAGCAAACACGAGTACTTTTCCTCACTCTCTCTTTACGGTAGTGAACATTATCTATAAATTCTGTTTCCCAAGCATATCGGCGAGGCTCATTAGAACTCTTATCATTTCCGAATACTATAGGTGGATTCTTAATATACTGCATATGATTACAATAGACATTAATTTTCGCTAACATTTCTTTACGTGTAGCTTTGATATTTTGTTTGGATATAGGCTTGTTGTGATGTTTTAATAGACTTATCACCATGTCCTGAACGGAAACTGGTCGTTTCCAGTGCCATTCAGATTCGAAAAAATGATTTACCCAATCAATAAAGGCTTCATCTTTAATAACTGAATAGATGTCTTGTGGTTGACCAGCTTGCTCCATAGGCAGAATTATACAGTCCTGTAATCCAAGGTAAAATTGACAGCACTGAAGCATCATATAAATAGCTTCGTTACGCTCTTCTTCAGTAATTTCATAAATAATGTCCTTACCGAATTTTTTAAATGGTGTCATACTATTATTGTAGTTTCCGTCATGATAATAATCACTAAACATAGCCAGCATAATCCTGTTAGACATAAGATATTTACTTATATCAGAAGGTTGTCTAATGACTATTAGAACTTTTGGTTGAGAATCCTGAGACAAACTTATTTCATCATGAAAAAGAGTTTTTATCTTACTCTTTTTTACAATATCATAAAAATCTTTTTCTTTTAAATTCTTACTATAATCATCTATAATACATATTGAATTAACGGTATGTGGATAATTTGCAGAAAAGTTTAATTTAATCTTTTTATCAAATGATAGACTACTTGCTCTATATACTTTTCTTACGAAATTAAAATAAGATAGAAATAAACTTTTACCTGTACCTGAATTAAACCTATCTACGCTCTCATTAGTAAATGAATAGTCTGTCACAATTGCAATAGGTATTGTTGTATGTGTATGATAACTTGATAACATATAGCCTATCAATGCAACCTTGCTGATAAAATGTATATCCTGCCGCTGCTTTTCTTCGTTCGTGAGTTTCATCCCTAATGCTTCCTTACGCCAATACATGCGTCCAATATCGTACAAAAACTGAATACAAATAGGCATCTTCTCTATTTCTTTAGGAAACTTCAACTGATAACGATACCTATGCTGAGAAAATGCAAACTCAGCATCTTTTTGTTGCTGTCCGGTTTCTGTTAACTTTTTGTCTTCTCTTTTTATGCTATTCAATTCCTCCCACACTCTATATTCAGGATTATCTTCTATAGTAAAGAAAGACATTGACTGCGGATAAAAATTGAAATCCAGTATAGCTTTGCGATTTACATAGAAAGGAAGATTCACATAATCAAAGGTTTTTATGCAATTGGGAGTAACCTTCACTGCACAGTTCTTGAAGAAGAAAAACTCGAAATCCTTACCAAAGGAACAAAAGTTAGGTTTAACCTCCCTAATACCTGATAATTTATTGTGACTTATGCGTTGCATACTTATAAAATTGCTCAATTCCTCTGAATAGTACTGAGTATTATAGTGAAGGAATTGATGCATTATTTCCTTTGCCTTAACAGATATTTGTTTTTCTTCAATCACATCCACAATATTATTGTGTATGTAGATATACCATGTAGCATTTTTTTTATCAATATATTTGTAGAAGCCATTAGCGGATAAAAATTGTACCAAATTATCGAAATTAAAAGCATATTTCTTTTCCCCATTTTTTTTACTTTGAGACAACACATCCCAAAATTGCATACTACGAGCAGTTTTTATCAGGTCTGAAAAATATTGATTAATATTAACTTGTTGTAAATATTCATCTTTACTCATTACAGATGGATAGAAGTTAAAAAACTCTTCAGCGTCCTTACAAGATTTTTTTGTTCGTGGGTTATTACATTTAGTAAGATCAGTAGGAAGATAAATTACTTTTAATTTTATATTATCCAAAGCAAGTTGATTCATTGCTTTAATTCCAGCACGGTCAATATCATAAAGAACAAAAACTTCATTGGCAATTTCAAAAAGCTTATCAATGGTGGATTTGGAAAGTTCCATATTTTCAGAGTGCGGAAATACAACATGTGCATCACTATGAAAATAGACATTAATAGCATTATTAGGACTAGAACAAATTATAATGCGACTAAATACTGTTTCATGCACCTTTATCGATTCTCCTCCAAAAATCTTTCTACGTTCTATAATTTTGAGTGGATGCCCATACGGATCAGACGATTCAACCTTCCCTGTTTTAAGCGCACGCATCACATCATTATCACCGTAAATTTCTTGAAATAAGCCCTCTGTTTTTTTATTATGTTCATACAACCACATTAACTTTTTACTATAGTAGCTAACTTTCCCATCAATTTCCTTACGTAAATAAGGTTCATATTTTCTCGCCCATTGTCCATGCTCATTTTCATAAATAAATAAGAATACAGGATAAGAAGGAGTTGTAATTATTTTGTCACTACCCAGCACACCATCTACATCAAGTTGAGCAGGAATAGTATAACTCTCCAAAGGATATAGGTTAAACATACGCGTAAGCAATTCTGTATCAAAAAGTGCAGATTCAATACCATGATAATAATCCGGATTAAAAGAATATCGTAACATATCATTCACACTTTCATCAGATTTGACACATTGTCCAGCAACTTCATCCTTCTCATGAGAAATAGACGGTACTATTTCTATTTGACATCCTAACGAACGCATTTCTAGTAACGTAAATTTTCCCTTACGCACTTTATATGTAAGAGACTTTTGTGGCTTAACCTTCTGAAGAATTCTTGTTTCAATATTTAATTTGCCATTGTATCTATCTTCGGCTAATGAAAGTGATTTAAATAAATCAATCATTTTTTGATTCATAATTGTTTGCAACCTGTTTTTCGTTATTTTTGCAACGAAATAACAAAAATAATCTGCAACAAACAAATATTCATTATAATATTTACATTTTTGACTATGTATTACTTCAATATTCTATTATTTAAGAGGCTACCATCATTATTAGGAATGACTCAAGCAGAACTCTCTGATTTATGTTTAGGGGCCAAACATAAATTTGCAAGACGCGTTCTAAATCAGAACTCTTTTCCTTTTCAAGAGTTAGTGAATATATGTAATACTTTACGTATTAGTTTAGCAGATTTTATAACATTAAACCCCGATGAACCTTTTTTAGATAGTAAATATAAATATGTAATCCCAGAGACAAAATTTGTACCTATTGAGTTCAAACCTAGAAATATTCGCTTTGTATATGGACCGAGAGGTTTAGGGGGAAGTATTACACGTGACGATTTTGCTAAAGCTATGGGGGTATCTCTTACTAGTATCACAAGATGGATAAACCCAAATTTGTGTTCTATAAGTTTGACAGAAATATTGAAATTGTGCAATTATTATAAGATCAATATCAGTTCTTTTGTAGAAGATAAAAACAAACAACTTGAAAAAATAGAAGAAGAAGTTCAGACTACTCAGCTTCCAACTCGTATATGGCAGGAAATCACAGACCTCAAACAAGTTCTTGAAAAAGAGAGAGAAGAGTATCGCTTACTTAAACAAGAAAACGAACAGTTACGAATAGCTTTAAAAAGTAGTATACTTCAGGCAGAAGAGCCAATAGAAGAGGAAAGACAGAAAAAGAATATCCGAAAATGGATTGTTAATTGGAGTTTATTGGAAAACCTAAAAAATGTGTTAGGTATTACAGAAAAAGAATTAATTAAGTCGGCTGGACTGACAAAAGACACCACAACATTAGAGGATATGAATATTCCACTAATATCTTTAATAAAGCTATGCAATAAATGGCATATGAGTATTCACCACTTCTTCATGAGATACAATGAAACAAAACCACAGATTCATAAGTATAGCTACTATAGGTCAGAAAAATGGAAAACAGTAGTATTCCATTCTGAATACATAAATGATTTGTTTGGACAGGATGCACTTACCAACTTAAATCTTTCAGAAATCGCAGAGCTAAATGAAGTGGGTGAAGCTACTATTCGGGCATGGTGTACTTCATCAAGTACCTTACGTCTGTCTGACTTTGTTCGTTTATGCAATACCCTAGAAGTAACTCCGTCATGCTTCATTTCAGATGATAATCGTACAGAACTAAACTATAATATGACTTATGCGGAATTTCTTATAGAAGAAAACCGCATGCTTCGTCAACGTATTCTTCGCCTAAAAGAAATGATATGTAAAACAAAGAATACCAATAAATTACATGATAACAAATAGCTTATTAAATACTAATAAGCCCATTTCCTTTCCAGTTATACACTCCCCAGTTAATTTGACTTGAAAAGGAAACAGGCTTAGAAATTAGTAAATTGTATAAAGGGATTATTAATTAAATCCGCCTCCTTCATCAGTACCACCACTTCCAGTACTACTACCGCCGCTGCCATCACTTCCACCGGAAGTAATACCCTTTGCCTTTTTGTAGTCAGAAAGGCTGGCATAGCTGATGCCTTCGTCCAATACTCCGGCATTTTGGAATTGAATACCTTGGAGTACACTTTCACGGAATTCCTTGCTTGGAGTGAATATGATACGTGGATTTTTAATCATTGCTCCGGCATTGAAATCGGTAATGTCTTCTACGCCGTCACTTTTAAATGAAACACGTATAGTACCTAAATCACCAACTCTTACTGTGTGTCCCTGCTGCAATTGCTGACGTGCGTGTCTTCCAAGTAATTCAAGAGCGGCTTCCATTTCTATGGGAGCGGTTGTTGTGTTTTCCGTAGCTGCACGTGTCATGGCTTTTACTGTCTGTGGAACTTCGCTGATAGGAATTGCATACCATTTCTTAGGTGCTGCTTTATCCTGCGGATTGATTTTCTTTACGAGCTTGTACTTGTACATACTGACCTCCTTTTTTTATTAATGGGGACTGTAACAGCAAAGTTACAATTTTATTTGAAATGACAAAGTTTTCTTATTGATTATTACATACGTTAGTCGTTGGTAAATACTAACGTATGTAATGATTGATTACTAACTTATGTAATATATGGTTACATACGTTAATCACCAAAGACATAATAAGTATATAATTGTAAATACAGAAATATTCTATTTCTCATGTTCCTTTTCATGACATTTTGAGCATAAACATTGAAGTGTATGAAAAGCAAGAAACTCTATACCTTTAAATTCATAAGATGTATGATGTGTTACAAGATTTTTGGTAGAACCACATTTTTCACAACGATAATTGGCATTCCATTTTACTTTTGATGATATGATTTTCCAAAGAGGTGATTGAAGATATTCTCTATATAGTTTACTATTGTGTTTTTGAATGGCTTCATAATTCACATCTTCTGGTGAAAGTGCTTCTCTCTGAATTTCTTTATCTGTTATGTCAATATCAGAATCTTTATTGCAAAACTTATCAATATATCTTTGAGTTGGAGTATTTAACTGATGGCTTGCTAGAAACAATTCATTTGCTTTTCTTGTTCTCTCGCGTTCAGCTTCTTCATTCTGTTTTTGCTGGCGGCGTATTTCTTCAAGTTTTCTTTGATGATTTCGTTCCTCTTCCCTTTTCCGTTCTTGATCTTTTTGCCACTCATTATACTTATCATCAGTCCAAGAAAGTCCATTTATTGTATTAATTTTTGTTCCTACACAATCTGGAACTTTATAGAACAATAACCTTCTCCAATCATTAGCACTTTCATTAGAAAGGAACCATTCAAACTTATCATTACGTTCTAAAATCTCAAAAGCTTCTCTATTTGAGTCAGAAATAAATTTGTCAACACAAGAATCACATACATATATATTATCTGCTCCACCAAATTTTATGTTATAAAGTTGACGAAATGAAATATAGTTTGCATGATATGTAGCATAATATTTGTCGTCTGTTGGACTTCCATAAATAGGCTTAACACTATCTTTTATTTTAAATGTTCTATTTATTATCTGATTCTTTGTAATATGAACAGCAAAGTCATTCCCACAAGATTTACATTTTAATTTGTAATAAATTTTATCAAACCTTTCTTGGGGTTTCTTGGAAATATGTCTCATTAATTCTGTACATAGAATATTTCTATTCTCTTTTGAAATGAACGCTACCCTACCTTTCTTTCCTTTAGGTAAAATTTGCATTTTTGCTGGGGCACAAAATAAATCATACAGAACATCATCATCGATGTAATCTCCATCATGGAAAAGTGGCACTTTATCTTCTAATGCCTTATTTAAAATGTCGCGAGTTATAAGCATATTTATATTAAAAAATCAGATAAACACAATGAATTAATAAAGCTATTCTCAGTGCATCAAATATACGAAAAAAGCTGGCACAACTAATATCTTCCGCTCATCGCACACCATTTTTAATACTTTCTTATCTTTAAAGTTGATTTTCATTACGATAAAGAATCTCTCAAAATTGCCCCATAAAAAATCCCCCATGCAACCGCATGAGGGATTCCACAAGTAAATTCTATTTCTAGAAATTTATTTTGCTACGCGTTCCAACCATTTTACCATGAACAGCATGACTCCCATTGAAATGAGGCATACAATCATGAAAATAGCCCAGCAATATCCGATAGGAATGGCGTTATACATAAGAGGACCAATCCAAAGCAGGAGGTTACCTACGGCAGTCGCACCAAGCCACAATCCCTGGCAAAGTCCCAGAAGATGCTTTGGAGCCACCTTCGAAACGAATGACAATCCAAGTGGAGAGATAAACAACTCGGCTACCGTAAGCAGGAAGTAAAGAACAATCAACACCCATGCACCTGCCTTTACCTGCTGGTCAATAGGAAGTTCTCGATATTCTGCAGCAGAAGGATAACCCATAATGAGTGAATATACAGACAAGAAGAGATAAGCCAAACCTGCGATGAACATACCGATGGCAATCTTACGCGGAGTAGAAATTTCCTTGCCTCTTCTTGAAAGAGAACCGAAAATCATCATGATGACCGGAGTCAATGTGATCACAAAGAAAGGATTCACTGCCTGCCATATTTCCGGAGCAATTGTAGATGTATCAACGAAGTCTCTCGCAAAGAGTGAAAGTGAAGTACCGTTCTGATGGAATGAGAACCAGAAGAAAATAACCACGCCAAGCACTGCAAACAAGGCGTAAAGACGCTGTTTGATTTCCTTAGCCATGGCAGCCTTTTCTTCAGCTGTATAAGTAACAGCAGCTGCTGCTTCCTTTTTCCCCGGATTTGGGAACTGACTCTTGGTCACAAAGAAGATAATCAAAGAAATAAGCATTGCGGCAACAGATGCAACAAATGAATAATGAATACCTTCATTAAATACCTGCAAATACTGTGCGCAAGAAGCAGCCATATCGGAAGTTTCACCCACACACTGTGACATCAGCTGGTTCAAGTTACCCATAGCCTCAGCCGACATACCGTCTGCACCTTTTGCTATATATTCATGGCACAGAGCAGGAAGACCCGCATTGTAGACCATATTGTGTGCACTCAGCCACCAGCTTCTCAACAAAGGAGCGATAAACGGAGCGATAAGTCCACCAATATTGATAAATACATAAAATATCTGGAATCCGGAATCTCTCTTGCTCTTAGCTTCAATCAGTTCCTTTTCCCCCTTCTTTGCAGCCTCTGCTTCAAGGTCATCGTACATCTGACCTACAATGGCCTGAAGATTTCCCTTGAACAGACCATTACCAAATGCGATGAAAAACAAGGCAATACAAGTAAGCGTAAGCAACCATGATGTATTACCTGCATTGGCAGTAATAGGAATAGATAATGCAATATATCCAATAGCCATGACCACGAGACCGGCCATGATTGTACCTTTATAATTCTGCTTTCTGTCGGCAATCAGCCCCCCCACAAGACTTAACAGATAAATACCTGCATAAAAGAATGAATAGATAAGTGTACTTTTTTCCTCACTTATACCAAATTTAGAACAAAGAAACAATACCAGTACGGCATTCATGATGTAGTAGCCAAAACGCTCCCCCATGTTAGAAAGTGCAGCTGGTATCAGACCTTTAGGATGCTTGTTAAACATAAGTTAATGAAGATTTTAATAATTAATAGTGTTAATACTCGTATAAATTCTGTCTCTCGTTCGCAAATATACAATTATTCAGATAAATATGCAAACTTACCTCACTCAGCACCTTGCGGAAGTTTTCCTCTGTACGTACGGCTTATCACGCGTTCAAAGCTATGAATAATCTCCTGCCCCATGTTTACACGTGTGCTGTCCACTTTCCGGATTTCCACAGGCGTAACTGCATCTTTATACTTCGCCTTGCCGATACGGATTTTCATCTTGTCCAGGTTTCCGGTAATGTTCACTCCCGCCTTGAATGGCAACGGCGATTTCAGCACAGAGATGTGATAGTTAAAGTTCATGTCCAGTCCCTGGGTTCCTCCCACAGCCGCCTTGTAACGGTCTATCTGAAGTAAGAACGGGTATACCGTCACATTGCCGTCCTGCACGGTCAGGTTCACTGAAATACTGTCGAACACATTCCGTTTCTTGTTCTTAAACATCAGTGTCTTGGATATTTCGGCAAAGGTTTCTCCATCCATCAGTACCAGACTGTCGCCTTTGATGTGCATGGCCGCTTTCAGACTTGGTATCTTCACGTTCAGGTTGGAATCAAGCACAGCCTCGGCCGTAGCATCAAAATCGACCATTCCCTTGAAGGAACGGAGCATCGGCACAATCGTATCAAGTGAAGGTATGAAATCGACCAACTTGCCGATATTTACCTTGCGCAAACGGAAATCAAAACCGGCATAGCCTCTTGTTTTCCTTCGGGCACGATATACCAACGTGGTTTCCAGGTCTGCTTCCAGTCCGCGCATGGTCAGCTTTTTCAGATAAACCGCCTGATTGCGAATGTCTACCGCTCCTTGCACATTTTCAAACACCATATTTCCGTAAGTCACCTTTTTCAGGTTGGTCTTCAACTCGAAATCAATATTCTTCGGAATGACAAACAGCTGCATCGGTTCTGCCGACGATACTGTATCGGTCTCTGCCTGAAGCGTATCCTGCGGGAAGTTCAGTGCATTAATCAACTGGTTGCAATCGAGGTTGCGGGAAGCGATATCCAGGTTGGCCTTCAGCATTTTTCCTTTCTTCATTGCCGCATACAGACCGTAAACCGATCCACTTGCCGTCAAGTTGGAACGTCCGATGCGCATGCTGGCATTTTTCAAAGTGATAACTCTATCGCCTACCGTTACGGCTGTTTTGCGCATTCTCACCGGCAAAGCCAGTTCAGGGGTTCTTAAAGTCAGTCGGTTGAATCCGACAATTCCTTTGGGAAGCCATACTGAATCGCGTACCTTTTCAGCCGTCAAGTTAAAGCCTCCCTTGTCCATACCCATTTTCATATCGCCCATACGGCAAAAGAGTGTATCGGTCTCCAAGGCTACCTTTATATTCGGCATGGCCGGATTCAGTTTGCCCGGCTGCAGGTGCAAGGAAGCCTTTGCCTTTTTACTGAACACCTTCAACGAATCGCCCATCTCTCCTTTCAGACGACTCATCTGCAATTTACATTCCACGTCAATCAGACGGGTCGTATCCTGCGGATTCGTAGACCGGACAGTGGCATTCAATTCATCCAAATCGGCAGAAATAGCTGCAGTACGCAAGGAAGCCTTGCGAATGTTCATTTGTGCGGCAAGATTGTCTTCTCCAATGAAACGGAGAGCGGCCTGGCTGGTAAATTCAAAATTCTTCTTGGTATCGCGCAAGAACATGTCCTGCATATCCAGCTTTCCTTTCAAACGGACACGCCCCCAGTCCTGCTTCTGAATAGTCGACAAGCGACAATGCAAGCGGAAGTCGGCTCCCACCCGACCACCTATCGACACTCCTTCCTGCAAGGGGAAAGTCTTGGCCAGTGCCGTAAGGTCTATTTCCGAACGGGTATGAAAAGTGATGTCAGGGTCACCCAACAAATCTTCCACTTTTCCATCGGCCAATATATCGGTGTGAGCTCCCTTGAAACGGAATATCTTCAAATCGGCATACGAGGGCTTTCGGCGCATGAAATCAACGTACCCGCTGAATTCCGCCGTCAGGTCGTCAATACCGTAAGGCAAGTCGGCATACTTCGCCGAGGCCTGGTTAATGCTCATGTGAAGTGTGGCTTCCGGCATCTGCTGTTTGCCATAATGTCCTTTCAAGGTTCCTTCTAACGTAACCTCCCCTTTGGCAGTAAGTTCCTGACGCTTCAGCACACTCTCCGGAATCATATTAAACACGGTTTCCAGCGACGGGGCATGCAACTTATAGGTCAAATCCACCGAAGCCGGTCCGCCAATCGTATCCCGTCCGAGAGTTCCCGACAAGTCAAAGGCTATTCCATTTAATGTCAATCCCGTATCCTTCAGCGTAAGCCGTCGGGAAACACGGTCCAGTTGCATATCCGCATTCAGTCCCACAGCCAAGTGATTCACCAGTAACTGTCCGTCCTGCCAGAAGAGCAGATTCTCGTTGTCATACTCCAGTGCCAGCATGGAATAATCTTTCTTCAAAGAAGCTTTCAGATTCATGTTCAGGTTCTGCACGCGGGCGTATACCCTTGTATCCCTGTCGTCGAACGTCACGTTCGTACGCTTCAAGGCCACACGGTTTATGTCTATTTCCTGAATCTGAGGCTTCTGCGATGTGGTATCCTCTTCTACTGTCTCTTCCGTGCTCTTCACGATGTCCCAGTTACTTTTTCCTTCCTTATTCTTGAAGGCATATACCGACGCATCCTCCAGTCCCAGATAACGCAGGCTGATTTTATCATGCATCAGATAATCCACCGGATTCACCACTACCACACATTTCTTGAAAGAAACCAGTGAATCGGTCTTCTGCCATAACGTATCATTAATGGCTTTGGACACCAATACTCCATCCGTCACCTTCAGTCCGAATCGAGGAAAGGTGGAAAAGAAGGTCAGTTCCACGCTTTTCATCTGCAAACGGGCATTCAATGACTGATTAGCCACATTCAACACCACCGGCGTCAACTTTTCCGGTGTAAAAATAAAATTCACCACGATAGTTACGGCCAACAAGAATACAGTCAGTAACGCTCCTAACGAAATGGCCGTCAGCCGAATTGTTTTACGTAATTTCTTGTTCATCTTTTTTCTTTCATAAACAAACTCATCCGTTGTTTGTTCTACGAGCCTCGGTATTGAGGCAATAGGTACAGACAAACTCAGGATGTATCAGGTAATGAATCAGGAAACGGGCCTTGTCCGTTTTCCGGTACGATTCACCCGTAAACGTTCCAGAGGAAGATAGTTTAAAAGGACACACTTTCAGGTGTTGCAGGAAATCCACTTCTGCCATATTAAGCACTTTGTACATGGTTTCCTTTGCCGACCAGTGCAAGAGCAGCTGATACAGTTCTTCACGCGACTCCATCCGTGCTCTTTCCGGCATCTCGTCTTCCCTCACAAACCGAGACTCTACCTTTCGTACCCGCTCGCCATAAGCCTCAATATCAATGCCGGGCTGAGTAGACTCATGCAGCCCAACTGCCACATATCCCTTCGTATGAGAAATGGATACATGATACTCCCCTCCTGTCAGAAACGGCTTTCCGGAAGGTTCATGTCCTATCCGCACTTCTTTCCCCAACATCGTTTTCAGCAGCACACGGACTGCCAGGTATTCCATTTTCCGGGAAGGAGCTTTCAGACGTTCAAGTTCTTGCCGCACCACGTCGTCCGACAGACAGGCATAAAGTTCCTCCAACGTTTCCGTCACCTGCCAGATTCCCCATCGGCCATTTTCCTCCGTCCAAGTCTTCAGCAGTGGCATAGTTATTTCTCCTTCACCTCATCTTCTTCCTGAGCCACAGGCAAGATGGTCACTTTCACCTTCTGGATACGACGCGAAGTCATCTCCAGAATCTCAAAGCGGTAATTCTGGTAATTGATAATCTCATGCAACACGGGGAACTCTCCCTTCAACTCCAGCAGAAGGCCGGCCAGTGAATCCGCATCCCCTGAGACATCTTCAAATACCTCCTCACTATCCTTGATAATCTTATAAAAGTCCGACAGCAGAGTCTTTCCTTCGAACACATACACGTTTTCCGTCAGTTTCACGTACGTGCGTTCTTCCTCATCGTATTCATCATTGATTTCTCCGACAATCTCCTCGATGATGTCCTCCATCGTCACGATGCCCGACGTACCTCCAAACTCATCCACCACTACGGCGATGTGAATCTTGTTCGTCTGAAAATCACGCAGCAAATCGCCAATCATCTTATTTTCCGGCACAAACAAGGCAGGGCGAATCAGGTTCTGCCATTTGAAGTCCTCACCCTTATCCAGATAAGGAAGCAGGTCCTTGATGTACAATATTCCTTTGATATGGTCACGCGTTTCTTCATACACCGGAATGCGTGAATATCCGTTTTCATTGATACACTTCAATACCTCTGAAAAGGTAGAATGTATTTCCAAATCCACAATATCCAGACGGGAAGTCATTACTTCCTTCGCCGTTTCTTCTCCAAAACGGATGATTCCCTCCAGCATATTGTTTTCTTCCGGTGTTTCCTGAATATCCGTCAATTCCAGCGCCTGAGAAAGTTCATTGACCGACAGGTTCCGGACTTTCCGCTTCTGTGAAAATCGGTTGATGAAAAAAGAAGACCGGACCAGCAACGAGGATATGGGCCAGAATACGGTACGCAAAACCGTTACTACGGGAGCCGCCTTACGGGCAAAGGGTAAAGTGTGCTGTGCCGAATAAATTTTCGGCATAATTTCTCCGAACAGCAACAGCAGGAAGGTCAATACGACCGTTACAATCAAAAACTCCAGAATTTTTGCCTCTCCAAAATCAATCACACTGGCAAACACATAGTTCAACAGCATGATAATCGTCACATTGACAAAGTTATTCGAAATCAGAATAGTGGCCAGCAGACGCTCTGAATCATCAAGCAAGGCCTTGATTTTAGAGTCAGAAGGATGATTCTCCTCCTCTATATCGTTCAAGTCAGAAGGAGATAACGAAAAGAAAGCTATTTCAGAAGCAGAAACAAAGCCCGAAGTATATAATAACGCAAGGGCAAGCAGCAAAGCAAAAGCAGCCCCTAACGAAAGGGGCATTACGGTAATTCCGTCACAAAGCTCCGTCCAGCGGAGCAAACACGAGTCAGGGTCCATTCTATCTACCTGTAGTTAAACATCTATTTAAGACCGCCTGAGATTAAAACGGCAAATCGTCCGAAGGATTGTTCTCAGGCTGAGCAGCAGCGGCAACCGGCGAAGCGGCCTGTGGTTGTGCAGGGGCAGCAGGCTGTGCAGCACGCGGAGTCAGCATTTCCATATTGTCACCAAAAATTTCCGTTACATAACGTTTCACTCCATTCTGGTCGTCGTATGAACGAGTACGGATTTTTCCTTCAATATACAGCTTATCGCCTTTGTGCACATACTTTTCGGCTGTTTCAGCCAGTCCGCGCCACAACACGATGTTATGCCATTCCGTACGTTCAGGCACCTGTGTGCCATTGGCCAGCGTATAAGCACGGTCTGTAGTAGCCAGCGGGAAAGTAGCCACAGCTACTCCACTGTCCAAATATCTTACTTCAGGGTCTTTCCCTACATTTCCAATCAATTGTACTTTATTCAATGACATGATTTTATTTTTTATAATTTGGTTTCAAAAGTAACGAAAAAAAACGAGATATCAAGCGCGACACGGGGAATTTATGCAAATCGTCAATCAGAACGCGCTGAAATCCAGAAAGAACGGCATCTTCCTCTTCCAGTTCTACTTCGTAACATCGGGCATGGATTACCCGGTGTGACAACACGTGTTTCACCTCAGGCGATACCACGCGGAACATACGTATGGAGCGGTTACCTACCAGTTCCCGGAATGCAGGAAGAGAGAAAATCTCTTCTTCCCCCACTTCCTGTTCCGTTTCAATCAGCGGAAACTCATACAGATTCTGCCAGATGTCTCCGGCTTCACGCCTTTTTATAAATGTATGCACGCCTGCACGCACGTAAATATAAGAAAAATAACGATCTAACACCTTCGTTTTACGTGATTTCCAGGGAAGTTTGTCCACTAAATTCTTTTGCAGGGCCACACAACTGTCTGAAAGCGGACAAAACAGACAGGAAGGCGATGACGGCACACATTGCAAGGCCCCGAAATCCATGATGGCCTGATTATACAATGCCGGACGCGACTTGTCCATCATTTCATCGGCCAGCGAAGCATACAGTTTTTTTCCAGCTCCGGTATCAATGGGTTCTTCCACGCCCAGCCATCGGGACAATACGCGATACACATTCCCGTCGACCACCGCATACGACATGTCGTAAGCAAAGGAACAAATGGCTGCGGCCGTATAGTCTCCCACCCCTTTCAATGCCCTTACATCTTCATAACGCACGGGGAAAGCTCCTTTTTCGGCAATCGTACGCGCAGCTGCGTGCAAGTTACGGGCACGCGAATAATAGCCCAGCCCCTGCCAGCACTTCATCACTTCGTCTTCCGAAGCCTTTGCCAGTGTTTCTACATCCGGAAAATGCTCCATGAAACGGCAGTAATAATCATACCCCTGCACCACACGGGTCTGCTGAAGAATGATTTCCGAAATCCATATCTTATAAGGGTCTTTGGTGTCACGCCAAGGCAGGTCACGCTTGTTCTCCTTGTACCAGTCAATTATTGTAGTCGCAAACAAATTCATCCAATCTATAATTTGGCTGCAAAAATAATACATTTGCCCGACATATACAGAAAAACCACGTCATACAGCTGTATAAAAGACTCGTAACTCTCAAAAAAGCACGAGTTTTCTAAAAAAATATTCCCGAGAAATTTTCGAAAGATACAGAAAAGCTATATATTTGCAGTCCAAAAATTTAAGATAACGTATAACAATAATTATTAGCGCAATGACTAAAGCAGATATTGTAAACGAAATTGCCAAGAACACAGGTATTGACAAGGCAACAGTATTAGCAACCCTTGAGGCGTTCATGGGATCAGTAAAAGAATCTTTGTCGAAAGATGAGAATGTCTACCTCCGTGGTTTCGGTAGTTTCATTGTAAAGAAAAGAGCGCAGAAAACTGCTCGTAATATTTCTAAGAATACTACCATTATTATTCCGGAACACAATATTCCGGCATTTAAACCAGCAAAAACATTTACTCTATCAGTAAAAAAATAATTAACATTTAGTATTAACCCATAAAATTTTGAAGCTATGCCAAGCGGAAAGAAAAGAAAAAGACATAAAATGTCTACACACAAACGTAAAAAAAGACTAAGAAAGAACAGACATAAAAGCAAAAAATAATTGTTAGTCTGTCCGACTTCAATAAAGAACAAACTTGCAAAGCTCAACAAAAGCCTTTCAGGTTTGTTCTTTGTGTAATTAGCAACCTAGTAAAAACAAATAACCAAGTAACAAAGTGACAAGCGAATTAGTAGTAGACGTACAGCGCAAGGAAATTTCTATCGCCCTCATGGAGGACAAGAACCTGGTAGAGTTCCAGAAAGAGGAACGAAACCTCTCCTTTTCCGTAGGCAACATGTACGTAGGTAAAGTCCGGAAACTCATGCCCGGCCTCAACGCCTGCTTTGTAGACGTAGGCTTTGAGAAAGACGCTTTTCTTCACTACCTGGACTTGGGACCACAATTTCATTCTTACCAGAAGTACCTCAAGCAAGTAATCAGCGACCGGAAAAAGCTCTATCCCATGTCGAAAGCTTCCATGCTGCCCGACATTGAAAAGGATGGAACCATTTCCAGCGTGCTCCAGCAAGGACAGGAAGTCATCGTACAGATTGTCAAGGAACCGATTTCCACCAAGGGGCCGCGACTGACCTGCGAATTGTCGTTCGCCGGACGCTATCTGGTACTGATACCTTTCAACGACAAAGTATCCGTTTCACAAAAAATAAAATCCAGCGAGGAAAGAGCACGCCTCAAACAACTGCTGCAGAGCATCAAGCCTAAGAACTTCGGAGTCATCGTACGTACTGTGGCCGAAGGAAAGCGCGTGGCAGAACTGGATGCGGAACTGAAAGTCCTGCTGAAACATTGGGAAGAAACCATCACGAAAGTACAGAAGGCCACCAAACTGCCCTCACTGGTTTATGAGGAAACAAGCCGTACCGTAGCCATGCTGCGCGACTTGTTCAACCCGTCGTACGAAAACATCTATGTGAACGACGAAACCGTTTTCAACGAAGTAAAAGATTATGTAGCACTCATTGCTCCCGAGCGTACGGGTATCGTGAAGCGCTACACCGGCCAGCTCCCTATTTTCGATAACTTCGGCATCACCAAGCAAATCAAATCCTCTTTCGGGAAAACCGTTTCCTACAAGAGCGGAGCTTACCTGATTATCGAACATACGGAAGCACTCCATGTGGTGGACGTAAACAGCGGAAACCGTTCCAAATCAACTAACGGACAAGAAGCGAATGCACTCGACGTAAATTTGGGCGCAGCCGATGAGTTGGCACGCCAGCTTCGTCTAAGGGATATGGGAGGTATCATTGTGGTAGACTTCATCGATATGAATCTGGCTGAAAACCGGCAGAAACTTTACGAGCGCATGTGCCAGAACATGCAGAAAGACCGGGCCAAGCACAACATCCTTCCTCTGAGCAAATTCGGACTTATGCAAATCACGCGCCAGCGTGTGCGTCCGGCCATGGATGTCACTACTGATGAAGACTGCCCCGTATGTTTCGGAAAAGGAAAAATCAAACCTTCCATCCTGTTTACCGATACATTGGAAAGTAAGATTGACTATATGGTCAACAAGCTGAAAGTGAAGAAATTCACACTACACATTCATCCTTATGTCGCTGCCTACGTAAATCAGGGACTCATGTCCATGAAGCGCAAATGGCAGATGAAATATGGATTTGGCATCAAAATCGTTCCGAACCAGAACCTGGCGTTCCTGCAATATAAATTCTTTGACGTGAACAACCAGGAAATGGACATGAAGGAAGAATTCGAAATTAAATAATCTGAAGGCCGTCTCCCACCGCAAAACAAGGGAGACGGCCTTTTTTGTCTCCAAAGGCAAAGCCCCTTCCCCCTCTCTTTCCTGATTGAAAAACGTACAGGAAATAAACGAGCTACCGTGCCACACGATTTATGTTTCTCTCCGCAGAAACCTACGTTTTCCACAAGAGAAACATAAGGTTCCGCACCGGGAAACATAGGTTTCGCGGCAAGGAAACATAATTACAGCAAAGGCTTTCGGAACACTCCACACTGATGTTTTCTCTTATTTCACCCCAGCACGTTACACGCCGGAATTCTGTTTTTATCCTTTATGCCTTTGTCGATTTCCTCCTTTTTTTACTACCTTTGCAGAAAGGTATCATTTTAATATAAAATCATGAAAATACGTAGCATTTTATTCGTTATTGGGGTTACATTCTCTCAGTTTTCACTGGCACAACAGACTTTGCCGCGCGATCCGGACTGCTGTACCAGTATCATGGTGGGGAAACTGGCCTCAACCGACGGCTCTGTTATGACGAGCCACACCTGCGACAGCTGGTACCGTACGTGGGTAAACGTAGTACCGGCAGCAGATTTTGCCAACGACACAGTGATGAACATTTACGACGGACGCATGCACACGGAATCGGTCAACGATCAGACGAAACTGACCGTAAAAGGACAGATTCCGCAAGCCAAGCATACCTATGCTTTTCTGGATACGGCTTATCCGTGTCTGAATGAGAAGCAGCTGGCCATGGGAGAAACGACCATTAGCGGACGGGATACCCTGCGGAACCCTAAAGGAATGTTCATGATTGAAGAACTGGCCCGCGTGGCATTGCAACGCTGCACCACGGCCCGCGATGCCATTCAGCTCATGGGCAAGCTGGTGAAGGAATACGGCTACGGCGATTCGGGCGAATGTCTGACCATTGCCGACCCTAAGGAAGTATGGCACTTTGAAATCTTCGGCGAAGGCCCCGACCAGATTGGCGGTGTATGGGCTGCCGTACGTATCCCCGACGATGAAGTGGGCGTATCGGCCAATATCTCACGCATCAGCACGCTCAACCTGAAGGATACACGTAACTATATGGCATCTGAAAATGTGTTCAGCGTGGCCAAGAAACTCAAGCTGTGGGATGGCAAGGAACCGTTCAAGTTCTGGAAAGCCTACGGAGGTCCGAACTATTTCGGCAAGATGCAGGCATTCAGCATCCGCGAGTTCTTCATTCTGAGCACACTGGCTCCGTCGCTCAAGCTTAGCATGGACGATGAGGAACTGCCGCTGAGTGTAAAACCGGAAAAGAAAATCAGTAATGCCGACGTGATGGCTTACCTGCGCCAGACGTATGAAGGTACGGAATGGAGCGTAACGAAAAACCTGAAAGTGGCTGTCAAGGACAGAAAAACCGGAAAGACCGATACCATTACCAGCCCGCGTGCCAACCCGTGGATGCGTACCGACGAGGTACAGCTGTTCAATGCACTGCAAAAGGGTGCCGTGACAGCCAACCGCAACGTGGCCGTGCCGCAATGTGCGTACTCTACCGTTATCCAGTTGCGCGACTGGCTTCCGGATGCCGTAGGAGGTGTCTGCTGGTTTGGCATGGACAACCCCGGACAGAGTCCGCGCGTGCCCATCTTCTGTGGTACGACCGACCTGCCGGAAATGTTCAAGATTTGCGGCAACCACCGCTACCGCCTGGATGCTGCCTTGTGGCACTATCGCCAGGCCAACAAGCTGGCTACCGTGAGATGGGGAAATGCCCGGAAGATTTTGGAAAAGAACCTGCTCCATTTTGAAAGAAAAGGACTGGAAGAACTGCCGATGGTGGAACAGCGCTATGCCGAACTGGTCAAGAGTCAGGGAGAAGAAGCTGCCAAGGCTTATCTGACCGACTATACCAAAGACTTTATCGGAGCTACCCTTCTGCGCTGGGACGAAATGACCGCCAAATACTGGAATGACTACCGTTTCGGATTCTGATTCCTCATTTATACACACATAAAAAACACATAGAAAAAATATGAAAACAGTTACATTTATCTCTGCATTACTTCTTGCTTCGGCCACCGTTCAGGCACAGCCCAAGGCCGAAGGCTACCAGTTTACTACCGTAGTCAACCAGAAAGTGACTCCGGTCAAGAACCAGGCTGCTACCGGTACCTGCTGGTGCTTTGCCACTACCTCTTTCATCGAAGCCGAACTCCTGCGTCAGGGAAAAGGTGAATTCGACCTCTCGGAAATGTACATTGTCCGCCAGAAATATATGAACCAGTTGAACGACAACTACCTGCGCCACGGGAATGGTAACATCGGTCAGGGAAGTATCTCACCCAGCTGGTTTACGGCTTTCACTCAGGTAGGTATCGTGCCGGAAGAAGTATACAGCGGCATCAACTACAATTCTCCTACACACAACCACAAGGAGCTGGCCTCTTATATGGAAGCCATTGCCGGAAAAGCCGTACAGATGCGCCAGCGCAGTCCGGAATACGACAAGCTTATCAAGAGCCTGTTCGACATCTACATGGGCGAACTGCCTGAAAAGTTTACCTACAAAGGCAAGGAATACACCCCGCAGTCCTTCGCACAGAGCCTGGACATCCATCCCGAAGACTACGTCATGCTGACCAGCTTTACCCACAAGCCCTACTACCAGGTATTTGAAGTAGAGATTCCCGACAACTGGGAACATGCCAAGATGTACAACCTTCCGCTGGACGAAATGATGGAAGCTACAGACTATGCACTGAAAAACGGCTATACCGTATGCTGGGACGGAGACGTCAGCGAAAAAGGTTTCTCTTTCAAGCACGGAGTAGCCATCAATCCGGAAACCGGAAAGACAGAAGACCTGAAGGATACTGACTTTGCCCGCTGGCAAGGTATGGATGCACAGGAAAGACTCAACGAAGCCTTCAAGTTTGAATATCCTTGTCCGGAAGTCAAGGTAACTCCCGAAATCCGCCAGAAAGGATACGAATCTTTCGTGACAACCGATGACCACCTCATGCACCTCACCGGCATTGCCAAAGACCAGAACGGCACGAAGTACTACATCACCAAGAACTCTTGGGGAACCGACCGCAATGACTTCGGCGGCTACCTGAACATGTCGGAAAGCTACGTACGTGCCAAGACTATCTACGTGCTTGTATACAAGGATGCCCTGAGCAAGGACATGAAGAAAAAGCTCGGACTGGCCGACTAAAAAACCTGCCTGAAAAACAACCAGGTTACCAAAATGGATGCTTATCTTTGCTGCTGTCAACAGATAAGCATCCATTTTTTATGAAAACTGAAGACTATAGTCCCATTTTAGAATCAGCCGGCATTCGTCCCACCTCTACCCGACTGCTCATCTATGAAGCCATTGCCCGTAACAGTGACACATTCAGCCTGAGCACGTTGGAAAGGCAACTCGACAGCATCGACAAGTCGGTCATCTTCCGCACCCTCGTGCTCTTTCACGAGCACCACCTGATACACAGTGTAGACGACGGCAGCGGCTCACACAAATACTGCATCTGCCACAACCATGGACACTGCCACGAAGAAGAGGCCCACTGCCACTTCTATTGTGAAATCTGCCAGAACACCTACTGCCTGAACGAAGACCTGATACCGCACATCGACCTGCCCAAGGGCTTCACCGCCCGAAAAGTCAACTACATCGTAAAGGGTATCTGCGCCAAGTGCGCTGCCAAGCACTCCGTTTAAGGCCGTTTTTTTGATTTACATCAATAAAACACCGAAAAATCAAAATTTCATGTTATAAAACATATATTCTATTCGAAAAAGCCCTATCTTTGCAGCGTAATCAAGAACGAAAGTTCAACGGTTACCAGGAAAAAAGATTGTTATAGGATTTAAAAAGATTGTTTTTACCTCGTCGGGATGACGACGTATTTTTGGATTAGGTTTTAGATTTTAAGGTATTAAAGTTTTTTATTCACTAAAAAGAAAGGGTAACAACATGAAAACGATGAAGAATTTCATTCAGAAGGTCTTCAAGGGAGACCCGATGATTTGGGGTTACGTAATGCTCAGCTAATGAGTGTGTAACCCCTTTGCAGACCGGGGATGTTCGGTCTTTTTGACAGAAAGTTGTAAAGTTTACTGTATACAATACCTTTCAGAGGTATCATAAAAAAACGAGTGTATCCGCTTCGATGCACTCGTTTTTTTGTATTGATAGCCAAAGTCCTGCAAAATAGTTCTTCACATAAGATGATATTGAAAGAAAGTTCCTGAATCTGTCACAAATTATTGCCAGTTCCGAATCTTTTCAATAACTTTCCTGCAAATTTCCAAAAACGATACAGAAATGTCATTAATCAGAGTTATTCTCTCCATTATTTTTCCGCCTCTTGCCGTAATTGATAAAGGCTGTGGCTCAGTACTGATTGTCTTCATTCTCACCCTGTGCGGATGGATTCCGGGAGTTATCGGAGCTTTAATAATCTTGAACAAGCAAGAATAAATCTAATTCAATTACTAAATAAGAAATCACCATGAAGGAATTACATGTACATGAAATTACAGGACATTCGCTTGTCCCGGCAAAAGACATTCCGGCATTGCTCGATGAAAACCATATTGAATTTCAGGCTATCGATTGTGTAAACTGGAAGGACTATCCTTACCGTCCTGAAGTGGAATTCCGCATCGCTCACACGGGAGATGCCATTTTGCTGAACTACCGCGTCAAGGAAGAAAGCGTACGTGCCGTAGCAGCAGAAGATAACGGCAGAGTATGGGAAGACTCCTGCTGTGAATTCTTCTTCCAGCTTCCCGAAGACCAGGAAGAAAATATCTACTACAACTTTGAATGCAACTGTGGAGGAACCTTGCTCATCGGCGGTGGAAGACCGGGCGACAGACCTCATGCACCAGTGGAAATCATCCGAAAAGTAGACCGCTGGACCTCGCTCGACAAAGCTCCTTTTGAAGAACGTATGGGAGAATGCGGCTGGCAGCTGGCCCTTTGCATCCCGAAGGAAGCATTCTTCCGTCATCAGCTTAAAGGTTTCAAAGGAATGACTGCTCATGCCAATTTCTACAAATGCGGCGACTTGCAGCACACCCCGCACTTCCTGTCATGGAACAAAATAGACTTGCCGAAGCCCTGCTTCCACTGTCCGGAATTCTTCGGTAAGATTATGTTTGAATAAGAAATTGCACCAATAAAAAACAAGAACAAATGTACTTGACTGTTTTCCTCTCAGGGTATGAATACAAAAATGAATATAAGTATGAGAGAGAAAAGAGGAAAAGCAGTCAAGTAACATTCGCCTGCAAACACAATAGAAACTAAAAAAAGAGAACTAAATATGCTGTCCTCCACCCAGCGCCTGATACAAGTTGATAAGGCTTTGTATCTCCTTGAAACAGTTAGCGGTTTGAGAGAGCTGGGCATTTAACAACGTCTGCCGGGCAGTCAGCACTTCCAGATAGGTCGTGTTGCCATGCTGCATCAGCAGTGACGTACTGGTGAAGGCCTTTTCCAGGGCAGCCACCTGATTTTCGTAATTATCTTTTTTCCTTTTGCTTATCTGATAAGACACCAGCGCTTCGTTCACTTCCGTACCGGCATCCAGCAACTTTTGCTCAAAAGCCAGAAGAGCCTCTTCCTGCTGTGCCTTGGCAATGCGCCGGCAGGCAATCAACGTTCCTCTGTTAAACAGCGGCTGCGTCAGAGAAGCCAGTGCTTAGGTAACAAACTTACCCGGATTGGTAATCAGTCCACCCACTGAATTTGTCCATCCGGCACTTCCACTTAAGGTTATGGACGGATAAAAGGCTGAATTAGCCTGATTGGTCACATAAAACGCTTGTTCCAGGTCACGTTCGGCCATACGCACGTCCGGACGGTTGGAAAGCATCTGAAGTGGAACTCCCACAGACAAACGTGAAGTGAATTGTTGACCAAAAAGTTTTCCTCTCGCAATCTTATGCGGTGTCTCTGCCAGCAGCAAAGACAGACTGTTTTCCACCTGGTTAATCTGTTCTTCCAAATCCATCACCGAGTTCTCTACTTCATAATAAGTAGCTCTCATCTGTGAAACGGCTGCCTCATCGGCCTGTCCCGCATCCATCAGGGCCTGCGTAGACTCCACGGTTTCCTTCCACGTATCGGCCGTTTGACGGGAAATCTCCAGTTGCTCATCGAGCATCAATAACGTGTAATATGTATTCGCAATATTGGCTATCAGGCTGGAGTATACTGCCTGCTTATAATCTTCACTTTGCAGATAAGCAGATTTAGCCTGACGCTTGGCATTACGTAGTTTCCCGAAAATGTCCAGTTCCCAACTGGCTGTCACCGGAAGCGTATAGGTGTGTGAAGCCTTGCTGCCTTCCACCGTATTGATACCCCCTTGCGGAGAAAGAGCAAAGGAAGGAAGAAAAGCCAGTTTGGCCGAAAGCAAAGAAGCCTTCGCTTCTTCCACACGCAGACTGGCTGTCTGCACATCTGTATTCTGTGCCAGCCCCTTTTCAATCAGCTCCTGCAAATAAGGGTCTGTAAAGAAATCCCGCCAGTGGATGTTTCCGATACTTGCCGTATCGGAAACTGTGACCTCTTCGCCGTACAAGTTCTCGGGAACCGAGGTCTGCGGTTCATAGCTGGTATATATTCCGCAACTGCTCAGCAAGAGCGTTGCGCCACATGCGATTATCTTTGATGTATTCATATTATTCATTTACTTTTCTGTGTTAAAGGCACTTTTCTCAATCAAGGTCTGTTCCTTCTCATATAGAATCTGCTGGTCGGGTTCCTTCTGCATAGGGCCACGCAATTTTTCCTGAAGGTATTCGAACACCACAAAGAAAACCGGAACCACAAAGAGCAGGGCCAACGTACCAATCAGCATACCTCCTACTACACCCGTGGCCAATGAACTGTTTCCGTTCGCTCCGGCACCGGATGAGAACATCAACGGAAGCATACCAAAAATCATACACAAGACGGTCATGATAATAGGGCGGAAACGGGCCTGAGCTGCCGAATAAGCAGAAGAGATAATACCCATACCCTTACGACGGCGTTCAATGGCATATTCTGTAATCAAGATGGCTGTTTTAGCCAGCAAACCAATCAACATGTTGGCACCAGTCTGAAGATAGATGTTGTTCTCCAACCCTGCCACACGGGCAAACAGGAAGCTTCCCATCAATCCGAAAGGAACGGACAGAATTACTGCCAGCGGCACCAGGAAACTTTCATACAAGCAGGAAAGAATCAGGTAAATCAATACCACACAGAGGGTATAGATGAACACGGTCTGTGCTCCTCCGCTGCTGGCTTCCTCACGTGCCATACCTCCATATTCATAACCGTAGCCAGAAGGAAGTACCTGTGCTGCAACCTCCTTAATGGCTTTCTGAACTTCACTGGTAGAATATCCCTCGGCCACGTTCACATTCACATCAATCGTATTATACAAGTTGAAACGTTTGGCAATTTCCGGACCTAAGACAGAACGCAGTGTCACAAACTGGCTGACCGGTGCCATCTCCGTTCCATTACGCACAAACATATTGTCCAGCGCATGCTGATTCAAACGGGCATCGGGTGAAGCCTGAATCATGACACGGTATACCTTTCCATACTTATTGTAATTAGATACGTACGAACCTCCACAATAGGCTCCCACCACATCGAGCACATCACTCGGACTGATTCCGGCACGCTTGCATTTAGTTGCATCTACATCCACCGCAATCTGAGGGAAGTTCATGGCGTATGAACTATAGGCCATTGCCACTTCCGGACGTTCGTTAAGGGTCATGATAAATTTCTGTACGGACTCATAGAACGGCTGCATGTCGCCTCCCGTTTTGTCCTCCATATAAAGTTCCACCGCATTACCGGTTCCGTATCCCGGAATCATGGCAGGCTGGAAACAGAATACCTGCGCCTCTTTTATCTCGCTGAACTGGGCATTCAGGCGCTTCATGACAGCTTCTACCGAATGTTCCTTTCCTTTTCGTTCATCCCAGTGATACAAGCGGATGATGACCGTACCGTATGACGTGCCCTGCCCGGAAATCAATCCATATCCCGTAATACGCGAATAATGCTCTATCTCTGGAGTAGCTTTCAATATATCCTGCACCTTGTCCATCACCTTATTGGTTTCAGCCAAAGAGTTACCAGGTGAGGTACTGATATTAATCATCATGGTTCCCTGGTCTTCCTGAGGCACCAGTCCGGTCTTGGTTGTCGACATCAGATATACCAGCAATACAGTGGCAACACCCAGTGAAGCCCATACAGTCCACCGATGATGGAAGAAGAACATCAGTCCTTTCTTGTATTTGCCCAGCATCGTATTAAATGACACGGTATAAGCCGCACGGATACGACCGCTGAAGCTCTTGATGCTTTTCTCCGTGTCAGAAGCTTTCATCATCATGGCGCACAAAGCCGGACAGAGCGTCAAGGCATTAATACAGGAGAGTCCTACAGCCACCGCCATCGTAATACCAAACTGAGTGTAGAATACCCCAGAAGTTCCTCCCATGAAAGTCACCGGAATAAATACAGCCATGAAGACAAAGGTACACGACACAACGGCCATCGTCACATCACTCATGGCATCCTTTGTGGCAAGATAAGACGAGCGATACCCCACATCAAATTTAGCTTGTACGGCTTCCACTACAATAATCGCATCATCCACCACGGTACCGATGGCCAGCACAAGGGCAAACAAGGTCAGGATATTGATACTGAATCCGGCCACCGACAGGAAGGCAAACGTACCAATCAGTGACACAATGATGGAAATGGAAGGAATCAAGGTACTCTTGAAGTCATGCAAGAAGAAGTAAACCACCAACACTACCAGGATAATAGCTATCACCAGGGTTTCAACCACATTGTCGATAGAAGCAAAAAGGAAGTCGTTCACACTCATCATCTGAATAAACTCCGTTCCCTCCGGAAGATCTTTTGAAATATCATCCAGCAAGTCGGAGATTTCCTGGTTTACAGCCGTAGCATTGGCACCAGCCACCTGGAAGACCATGAAAGTAACTCCCGGAACTCCATCTGCTTCGCCATGGAAACTATAGGATTCACGTCCCAGTTCTACCTCCGCAATATCTTTTACCCGAAGCACGGACCCGTCTTTCTGCGAACGTATGACCATGTTTTCAAATTCTTCTACGCTCTTCAGACGACCTTTGTACTTCATGGTGTACTGAAACACATTGTCCGAACTTTCACCCAATGAGCCCGTAGGTGCTTCCGTATTCTGCTCACCCAATACGGCTGTCACATCAGAAGGAACCAGTCCGTATTGTGCCATTTTGTCGGGTTTCATCCAGATACGCATACTGTAAGTATCTCCCATCAGCTGCACGTCGCCTACGCCCTGAATACGTTTTACCTGGGGAATCACATTGATGTCAAGGTAATTGGCCAGGAAGGTTTCATCATAACGCCTGTCGGGGCTGATAAGACTGTTAATCTGAAGGAAGCTGTTCTGGCGTTTCATGGTGCTGACGCCAATAGCGGTTACTTCGGAAGGCAGCAGACCTTGTGCGGCAGACACACGGTTCTGCACATTCACCGCTGCCATATCCGGGTCGGTACCCTGCTTGAAATATACCAGGATTTCGGCTGTACCCGCATTGGTAGCCGTAGAGGTAATGTATATCATGTTTTCTACCCCGTTGATACTTTCTTCCAGCGGCATGATGACACTGTTCATCACCGCATCGGCATTGGCACCAGTATAAGTGGCTTCCACGCGTACGGTAGGCGGAGCAATGTCAGGATATTGTTCCACGGGAAGTGTATAAAGTGATATAAATCCCACTATCAGAATCAGAACCGATATGGAGAGGGCCATCACCGGCCGCTTAATGAATATATTTCCTTTCATAATCGTCTGTTATTTTACTTGCGTTCCTTCACGAATCATTCCGGCTCCGTCGGCCACAATCTCATCTCCAGCTTTCAGTCCATCCAGCACAATGTATTCTTTCCCATCGTTGACCGGAGCTACTTTTATTAAAGTAGATACCGCTTTTCCGTCTACCACCTTATAAGCCAGAATCTTATCCTGCAACTGTACGGTAGCTCCCTGCGGAATCACAATACATTTCTTATAGACACTTGGAATCAGCACGTTACCCGATGCCCCACTGTGCAGCAAACGGGAAGCATTCGGAAATACCGCACGTACACCTACCGTACCCGTCTCCTTGTCAATCACGCCACTGACAGATTCTATCTTTCCCTTTTCTTCGTACACAGAGCCATCGTTCAACTGAAGCTGAATGGCCGGCATATTTTCTACTGCCTTATCAATCGTACCGTATTGACGTGCCAAAGCCAAAAGCTGATTTTCAGTCATCGAGAAATAGACATACATGGTGTCATTATCTGACACAGTGGTCAGCGGTTGCGACATATTGGAACTGACCAGTGCTCCTACCCGGTAAGGCAACATGCCAATCACCCCGTTGCTGGGGCTTTTTACTTCCGTATAAGAAAGGTTATTCCGCGCATTTACCTCCTGTGCCTTAGCCTGTGCCAGCTGTGCCTTGGCAGTCAGATACTCATTCTCAGTTGTCTGCAAGTTAAAGCTGGAGACTACCTTCTTGGCGTACAGTTCCTTTGTACTTTTATACGTAAGTTCAGCTGTAGCCAGACTGGCTTTCGCTACTTCCACATTGGCAACTGCCGTTTCCAAAGCCGCCTTATAAGGAACCTGGTCAATCACAAACAAGACTTCTCCCTGTCGTACGACATCTCCTTCGGATACATTCAACTTTTCAATATATCCTGACACTTGCGGATAAATGTCAATGTCCTGCATACCTTCAATAGAGGCAGAATACGAAGTCATGATTTCCTTATCCGTATCTGCTGTAAGCGTTACAAGATTATAGCCTTTCTGAGTGTTTTCTTTGGTTTCCGTCTTACAGGAAGTTATCCCCATCGCACAGCTAACTAGCAACATCAGCCATACGTTTAATTTTCCAATCTTTTTCGTCATATTCGTTTCTTTTTTTGTTCGCGCAAAAGTAGCAAGCAAGGGAAAAAGGAAGGCAACCGATTTTCGCACAGAGATGTTCAATTTTCTCCACCCTTCCGTCAAAATCATGAAATATGGAAAATAAGACATTCTTGAGAGAAAATAAGACATAGCACCTTGACCAAAAATCTTCATCTTTGCAAAAAAGAATTATGGAAGAGATTATTAGACATATTCACATAGAAATGCTTCAGGCACATTGCGATGCCCAAAGCCATATTGACGATTACATGTTTCTGACCGAACGCCTGGAGAATGTGTTCCCGGAAAACCGGAATGTCAAACTGGAAGTTTTTCTGATGCTCTATTGTGAGGAAGGAGAAGTAAAATTGGAACTGAACAACGTGGCCCGACACTTACAGGCCAACGACCTGCTGATTAGCCTGCCCAATACTATTATAGGTCAGGTAATGGCCAGTCCCAACCATAAGGTAAAAGTATTCTGTTTCTCCAACCGCTTTATCCAACGGCTGACCCAGACTCAGAAATATAGCTGGAAGTCGATATGTTACATACAGGAAAACCCCATCAAGCATTTTGGAGAAAACCGGAATGAAACGTTTCACCAGTACCTGAAACTGATAGAGGACAAGATACAGACTCCACCCGACAAATACCAGAAAGAGATTCTGCTGCACATTGCTTCAGCATTTTATGGCGAGATGGTGGCCGAAACCACCCGCAAGTCTATTGAAAAAGAAAAGCAAGGATATCACACTCCTGTCAAACAACCCGACTTCATCTTCAAGCAATTCATGGAAGCGCTGACAGCCGACAACGGTAAACACCGTACATTGACTTATTATGCCGACTTATTCTGTTACTCGCCGAAGTATCTGTCGCGCATCGTCAAGCAAATCAGCGGGAAAAATGCATTGACATTGATTCATGAGAATGCCATTGAACATATCATTCCGGAGCTGAGACATTCCAACAAAAGTATTAAGGAAATTTCTGTGGATTTTGAATTCCCCAATGTGTCGTTTTTTGCACAATATGTAAAAAAATACTTAGGAATGACACCTACGGAATATCGCAACAGCAGTCAAGAGAAAAAATAGCAAAACAAATATATATCAACCCAAAAGCAACAGCAAATCCACGCTGTTGCTTTTTTATTTTCATACGTTATCCTTTTTATAATCAAACAAATACGTACCCTTATTCTCAAAAATTAAAGCATCAAGAAAAAATTGCCTGAACAAAAACGGAAATATTACGTTTAAAAGCATGAATAGGCAAAAACATTAACGAGATAAACAAACTAAACTATAAAACGACTAATTAGTTATTTTTTCGACGGAAAAAGTTATAGGGTTGGTTTAATAGATTGTAATCAACGAGAAAACAACAACAAAATGAGAAAACTTACTTTTATTGCATTTTTATGCACTTTGCTATTGGTTTCTTGTAACCAGGAAGAACAATTAGACACATCGTCTACTACAAACAAATCCGGGATTTTATTCAAATTACAAAAGGATGGATATGAGGGAAGTACTTCACGTATCTCTGGAAAGGAAACCTCTCCATACGATGAGTTGCACTATTTCATTGTGGATGAAAACGGTGAAAAGGTCAAAAATATCAAGAGCTATTATGAAGCCTCTACGTCCACAATTTATACCGAAGGACTGCACAAAGGAAATTACCGTCTGCTGGTTTTAGGAATCCAGGGCGATGCCACCAAAGATAAAGCCACCGTTCATACTCCTGAGCGTATACAAGATGAGTGGCTGGCATTTCCGGAAGATTTGCAGAAACCACTGGAGGCTGAATATTTCTATTCGCAAACTCCTTTCTCAGTCATAGAGGTACAGACTGCCGACGGAATACAGGAAACGGCTTCAATTACAGATGAAATAACCCAAAAACGGATTGTAAGCCGGGTTGATTTCGATTTCACCTACCATAATCCTTACGTACGCAATGCGGTAACAGATAAAAGTCTGTCATTCGGTGACGTACGGTTTTATACCACTCTCTCGGGCAGCGGAGAACTGAGCGGTGAAAGCAACGGCACCCTCGACCCGATTTCCTTGAATGAGCAGACTTCCTACCTCTTCATGCCGCTGTGTGGGAATGCGCACCTCAACGGTGAAATCACAATTTCCACTCGCAACTACCGCAAGGAGGAAAGGCGTCAGGTGTATGGATTCGAGCATCAATCACTAAGCAGCAATCACATTCATCACATAGAATCGGTAGTAACTCATCCGGATGACAAGGATATAGTGATGTTCGTCACACCTGCAGCATACAATGCAGGCGGACATAAAGCTATCCTGCAGGACGATGAAACAAAAGAAGTGTACACCAATCCGTCACTCCGGAAGTTCAATACTTCACAGCCGCTTCAGGTGTCGGTTACCGAAGAAGGAAAACTGCACGCACGTTTTTACTCTCCCCGTAACCTGAGTAACGTACTGATAAAAATGCAGTTGCCGCAAGTAAGCAATGAGTATTTCGACCTGGCCTATTTTGATTCAATTCCGGCATTCTGCGATTTTTATGAAGAGATTCCATTGATAGAACGTTCAGTAATGTGCCGCACGGAATCAGGAAAAGTGATTGAAATAAGCAAGAAAACGGCTGCCGAACTTTCGAATGCCGTACTGAAAATAGAATCGGATGACCCGTTTTGGGCCAAGCTGCAGGATATTAAGCATGGATGGAATATTTACTGGGGCCTGTATGGCGGAGATCCGGAAAGAGAAGACGGTGGTCCGGTAGGTAACTGGATGGGAATACGCCCGGTGCATTGCCGTGAGTCGGTAGCCCTCTTCCTGAACTTCACCTATATGATTGACATGCCGGAACACGAACAGATTCTGCGTGACAATGCCGACCAGCTGTACGATGACAACAAACAGCCCGTAAAGGTGGAAGCGGTATTGCAACAGATGCGGATGGCCAGAACCCTTCAGGTGGGATTGGTCTACCCAGGAAACGGAGTCGTTGGTTTAGGAGGTGGAAGCACATTTGGATGTTACCAGCAAGGATGGTTTGAACACTATTTTAATACTTACTCGTGCAGCATCATGTTCCATGAGCTGGGACACGTAATGGGATACGGACACAACAGTTCGTTTACTTATGGGCCATGGGCAGAAAAATTGATGAACAATTTTTATGTCAATAACATCCAGGATATGCCTATCAACTCCAAAAACTATTTGAACAGTACGCAAAACCCTCACCGATACAAATAAACAAACGAAATTAAATCTGACGAAAAAATGAATATGAAATATATACTTACGCTGGCAAGCGCAGGCTTGTTTTTACTAAGTGGCTGTCTGCAGGAAGATTTTCAGCAGTCACCCGACTCAGGCGGAATTTTAACCGTCAACTTTTCCAGAACTGGAATGACAAATGAAACAGACACAAACACTGATGAGCAAATACATACACTCAATGCCTACCGCTTTGAAAACGGAATACTGAAGGAATCATTCAAATCCTTACAAGTAAACGATGAAGGAATGTGCAAGCTTGACCTTGAGCAGATAAAGGGAAACATCTATTTTCTGGCCAATGGTGAAAGCGTGATTTCAAAGGTTAATCTGACAGACGATGTCACAACTCTGGACGAGTTTCTGAACTTGACCGCTACTTCAGAAGAGATGGCATCAGGATATATGTTAATGAACGGAATGGCCGACTTGAGTTCAGGCAATACATCTTTCTCCGTAGCTTTAAAGCGTGCGGTAGCCCGTATCGACCTGGAGTCTTCATTTCAAGATGCAGAAGTAAACCGCATCGTGATAAAAGAAGTAGCTCTGACAGGTTTAGTACATGAAGCCGGTAACCAAAGCGTACTGGCGAACCTCGAAAAAAACGAGTTGACAAAAGACTTCGGAGAGCATCCGTTTAAAAACGGAAAGGAATCTCTTTACTACCTTCCGGAACAAACATCCCACGGTCATGAGGTGGAAATTATGATGACCGCCAATGGAGGATGGCATAGGTTAAGAACTACCCTGCCGGCGTTGAAACGTAACACGGTGTACACGCTGAGAGTGTATGGAAACGGGGCAAACCTGAACGTGGAAGTACTGACGGATAACTGGGAAAGCGGTGACTCATCCGCATCAGGTCTTACACTCAAAGGACTGGTCGATAAAGAGAATTCACAACTGTCAGAAGGAGTAACCATCAACGAGCGTGGCGACACCGTATTCATTCCTTGCTGGGAAAGCAACTTCCAGCTGACCTTGGCAGCCGAAACAGGAGCCGAAGTCAGCATCTTTGGAGAAGCTGAAGGAGTCACAGTCACTCCAGCCACTCGCTCCAGAGGACTTTCTCCCGTTGCACAAATCAATGTCGCCAGCAGACAGAAAATGCCGGGCAGCAAACATGAATACGTATATCTGGATGTTCATAAAGACCAGGTACAAACCGGTAGAGTAGTACTGGTGTTTACGCCTAATCCGATAGAATTGAGCGGACTTATCCAGTTTGACGAAAATGGAGAATGTGACTTCAACCGATACGTGGACGGAGAACTGGCCCGCTTGATTTTGCCGGAAGGAAAAACCGCCACACTGAGATTCGGAGAAGAAGAAGCACAATGGATGAAACTCACTGATGAAGGTAACAATACCTATCGTCTGTTAGGGGGATGGAAACCCAATGACCCGAAAGCAGACGGAAGAGAGCAGGTCGGCGAATTAATCATTACAGATAAAGACGGCAGCCATTCGGAGACTTATACCATCCGACGCCTCAACTGGGGATTGCCGGTAGTTAATGTCAACGGTACATGGTGGTGCAAGTACAACCTGAGAGGTAACGTGAAGAATTTCAATGACCAGATTCTGATTAATTCAGACCCTGCCAAAGACAGCAGTCTGGCAGACTACCTGACTTCCTGCTCTGACGATGAATTCCTGCACATTCTGGGCGACCAGTATCAGGCCGGAAATCCTGAAGGGTTACAACTTACTCATGATGACTCTTCATTCTATTACGAAGGATACAAAAGCCAGACGAACAACTTCGGGACCCTGTCTCCTACCGTCATGGCACCCGACGGTTACCAGATTCCGGACTTCGATGACTACCGTTTCTTTACAGGAAGCACGAATTTCAATCTGGGTTACTTCAACCCCGGTGCCTTCAACAATGGTTTAGGCCAGCGACTCAACTTTAAGGTCGTAGAACGTAATGCGACTTTCCAGGGATTGCAGTACGGTCCGGTTACCTTCTATGATTTTGAATACGAAGGCAGCCACTGGACAATCTGCGGCTTAGGTCACCAATGGGATGCAACCAGCATATCAAAGATGATGATTTTGCTGGCGACCTATGGAAATGGAGGAAGCACCTGGATGATAGAAGGTTATTCAAACAGTGAAGGCAGAGGAAACTGGTTCAAGTATACAGGCAACAATGCACAGAAAACCCGTACTATCCGATGCATCAAGACACCGGTGGAATACATCTACGAGTAAAAAAACAACAATATCTAAACAGACAAATAAACCAGTATAATATGTACATCAAAAAATACATACAGTTTTTCGGCATACTTTCTGCCCTATTATTTACAACAGCCTGTGGAGGAGAAGATATCCCCAGCGGAGGAGAAGGAGGAGGTACAGGAGACGGAGGAAGCAGCACACCTGTCCGAACTATCACTACTCACATCAATGAGTTCCAGGTGGAAGGAGAAAACTCCTCTCTTCCCGGTGAAGGCGAGATAAAAGAGCTGCAGGCCTGCCTGTTCGAAGACGGTGCGATGACGGAAATCTATACCCAGTTCACTCAGAAAGACGGCCAGTATATGTTTCAGACAGACAAACAGACAGGTCATCTCTACATATTGGCCAACATTGCCGACCAGATCAATGTGCAGGAACTGAAAGCACAAGGCATCACCGAAGATGAATGGCAACAGATTACGTTTGCACATGCTGAAGACTACATACATGCACCGGAATTTTTCTCTGGCATGATTGACTTAGGACAGACTGCTGAGAATGCGCTCCACCTCCACCTGGAAAGAGGTATCGCCCGTTTTGACCTTTCCATCCGGACCACCAGCTCCATCAAGGTGAAAAAGGTCGTGCTCAAGAACATGACGCACCACACTTTCCTGTTTCCGCAAAATCCGGTCACCATACCGACTGATGCGGGTGTAAAAGACCGTTCGATTGAGTTTCCACAATGGCTGGAAACGAATACCCAAGGCATCGCCTACGTGTACGAGCAGTCTGGAGAAGATTTAAAGGCGAGCATGGAAATCGTGAAGAATGGGAAAGAGACTACTTTGGAATCTACCCTTCCATCTACTTTGAAACGAAACGTAGTGTACACATTAGAGATTACTACGGATTCTGCTACGGGAGAAGCCAAACTGAACATCGTTGAATGGGAAAACGGAGGCGACCATACCCTTTCTTCCGGCATGGGCAACTTAAAAGTAGATACCCAGACGTCTATTCTTCCTGAGAATGTGGTGATAAATGAGGAAAAGACACAGGTAACCCTTCCTCATACAGCTACAGAGATGACATTGGCCATCGACTGTGATGATGAACTGGAACTCATTCCAGGGAATATGCCGATAAAGATTGAATCACTGGGAGGTACTCGTCCGGAAACGATAGGAAAGAACCTGTTCCGTATTCAGAAAGAACAATGGAGACCTGGCGTTGCAGGCCAAGAACTGAAGCTCAGATTCCACCGGAAAGGACTGCTTCACAATTATGAGGAAGACGCTCTGACATTAGTCTTATCTGAAAACCCAATTAAACTGGAAGGGCTCATCCACTTCCATGACGGCTATGAATTTGACTTCGGACGCTACATTGACAATGAATTGGGACTCATCACTCTGCCGGAGTCTAAAAAACTGACGGTGGAATACGAAAGTGGTGAAGGTCACTGGATTAAGCTGGAGGAGCAGGATGAAACACCCAACTCATTCCGCATCATAGGAGGCTGGAAACCCAATGACCCAACGGCCAACGGACGCAAGCAGAAAGCTACACTGGTAATCTGCAATACCGACGGTACGGACAGAGAAGAATACACGGTCGTACGCCGCAACTGGGGACTCCCTGTTACCTACCTCAACGGTGTATGGTGGTGCAAATACAATGCCATGGGAGATTCAAAGAATTTCAGCGACCAGATACTTTCTTCTAACGACCCGGCTGCCAAGGCAGGAAAGACGCTTTTTGATTACCTGCGCGACTGTACTCCTGAAGAGTTCTTCAAACTATGGAAGTGGCAGTATCAGGGAAAAACCACGCAGGGTATGGAAGTGATTGACGACGGTGGAGTGGCTAAACTGAAAGGATACGGTCCATCCAGCGCTCATATCAACAGACTGGATGCCACCGCCATGGCACCCGACGGCTACGAACTTCCTTCCATGGAGAATTTTGAAAGAGTCTTAAACTCAACCAGTGGAACCATCTGGCTGATGTGGGACGGAAGCCATACCACGGCATGGAACGGAGGCTCAAACATTCAGCGTCGCCAAAGAAGAAGAAACGATGTTACCGTAGGAAGCGTAGCGCTGTCTGACCTGATTTACATTCAGATGTACAATAATGCAGAACAGCAATACGAACCACTCGTATGGTACGGTCCCGGAGCACAATGGGATGACAGTGGCATCAAACATGGACACTACAATGCCATGTTATGGGCTACCCACTCGCCCAGCAACGGACAAGGATGGTTTTATAACGGAACAATGGCAGGGCTTTATCCCAACAAGAACGGTGCAGGATCAAACGACACCCGACTTCTTCGCTTTAAGAAATCGGACGTAGAATACATCTATGAATAACAACCCTCAAAACGTCTTTGCGTTTCAAAGTAAACGCAAGGACGTTTTACTTAAAACGCAAGTGCGTTTGGACCAAAACTCTTTTACGTTTTAGTTCAAACGCACTAGCGTTTTTTTATACTCATTGAAGTCCTTAAGGAGAATTTCAATAAATCATTGAATTACAACAAAATACATCCCTATCATAAGCAATATCATCAACAGTTCAGCCCCACGGTTGACACGGATGGCCACACGCATATCCCGACTATCCAACGGACGAGGATTATCTCCGATGAAGGGCTTGTAAACGGTCTCGCCGAAATAATCGTGCGGACCACCAAAGCGGCAGTTCAGGATTCCCGCCAGTGCCGCTTCCGGATAACCGGAATTAGGGCTAGCATGCATCCGCCCGTAATGTGCCACGAACTTCAGCAACGACCAGCGACCGGAAACCAGCACCATCAGCAGAGCAGTCAGTCGGGCAGGAAGGTAATTGGCCACGTCGTCCATGCGGGCCGCCCAGCAGCCAAAATCTTTATAACGGGCATTACGGTAGCCAATCATAGAGTCGAGAGTATTGACCATCTTATACGCCAGCATCCCCGGCACCCCCAACAGAAAATACCAGAAAAGCGGAGCGATGACACCGTCACTCAAATTCTCGGCCAAAGTCTCAAGGGCAGCCGTACGCACCTCCTGGTCAGTCAAGGAAGAAGTATCTCTTCCCACGATGCGGGCCACCTGTTTTCTCCCGGCTTCCAGCGAAGTATCCGCCGCTTCAAACACCATCCGAACCTCATCTATCAGGGTTTTCCCGGCCAGACAATAGAATACGGCCACTACCGAAAGTGCTATCTTTACCCAGGGATGCAGCAGAGCTGCCGCTTCCAGCAGCCCCTTGCTCACCAGAAAGGTTAGCACAACCAGCCCTATTGCGGTCCACGCTCCGTTCCGTCTGCGGTGAGCTCCCTGATTTCCTCTGCGCTCACACCGCGAAATCAGTTTTCCGAATCCTACCACCGGATGGGGCAACCACAGCGGGTCACCTAAAATCTTGTCAAGCAGAAAGCCTCCTGCCAGGGGAATCAATCTCATTACGAGTTCTGTATCCATTCGTGTATGCCTTCAATTAATAGATTGTTTTCTTCTTCCGTCTGTATGGCGATACGGAAATAACGCGCATCCAGTCCTTCGAAATTGGATGCATCGCGAATCAGCAGTCCGTGCCGGGTAGCCAAGAATTCTTTCAGTTGTGCCGCAGTACCCTGCCGAAGACGTGCTAAAAAATAATGCGTATCCGTAGGCAGTACCTCTATCCCACCCAAAGCTTCTAATGCATCGGTCACCCGCTTTCGTTCAGCCAGCAAAGCCTGTATGTCCATGCGATATTCCTCCGGATGCTGTAGCAGGTAATGTCCAGCTTCTACGGCCAAGGCATTGACTGACCAGGGCATACGGCAGGCACGTATCCGGGAAAGAAGCTCCCTGCTACCCGTCACCGCTCCCAAACGTAGCCCCGGCACCGCATAGCATTTGGTCATGGAATGCAGGAGCAATACGTTAGGCAATTTCACCGTCTCGGCTACGGACAGCACCTCTTTCTCCGTAAACAGCACATACGACTGGTCGATGACAAACAGCTTTCGGGGATATGCGACTATCAGTCGGCGAAGCGTGGCAGCATCCCATGTCTGTCCCGTGGGGTTGTTCGGATTACACAGCCAGAAAATCCCTTCACCGTCCGTCAGCTTCTCCAGGCTGGAAATGCCTTCCACCCGATGTCCGTGCAAGCGGCAGGCATCCGCATATTCACTAAAGGTCGGTATCCATACAGCAGAATAACTCCCGCGAAAAGCCTGGGCAATGAGGTAAATGGCCTCTGTGGCTCCGTTCGTCACACAGACTTCCTCCGGACTGACACCCTGCAACCGGGCCAGCTCGGCAGCCAGCGCATAGGGTTCCGGTTCCGGATAGGAACGGATGCACGACAAGCATCCGGACAGGTAGCGGTTCAACCCGTCATGGTTCACCCGGTGGTACACATTCGAACTGAAATTGGCACGAATGGCCGTATAGCGATAGGCGTCGTCTCCGTGTCCGTTAATCATTTTGAGTCAGTATTTGGTAAAGCAGCGGCATGTTCAGATGCTTCCGCACATGGTCGGCCAGCTTGTTGTATTGTTCTTCCTTGAAAGCGGCATAATCCAGCTGAGGTTGCTCCAGCTTTTCGGCATACGGAGCCAGCAGCCATTCTATCACTTCCGGATTATCCAGTATGCCGTGAATATAGGAACCCGCGCATTTCCGGTCCACCACACAGCCATCCGTTTCTCCATTCTCCAGACGCACCAGCGGAGTCAAAGTCTCTCCTTCTACCGCCGAAGTGCGCCCCATGTGGATTTCGTATCCTGTGCAGGTCGGTTCTTCGGAAGACAGGAAAGCAAAACGTACCTGACGTGTTAGCTTCTCTCCTTCGATGACCGTCTCTGTCGGCAGAAGTCCCAGTCCGGGCATCTGGCTGATACTTCCTTCCACTCCGTCGGGGTCGGCAATCCGCTGCCCCATCATCTGGTATCCGCCACAAATTCCCATCACGGTAGCACCGTTGCGGCGTGCCTGAAGAATAGCTTGTGCCACTCCGTTACGGCGTAGTTCATACAAATCATCAATGGTGCTCTTGCTGCCGGGTAGTAGGATGATGTCGGCCTTCATCAGGTCGTCTACGTTGTTCGTATAGTATAAGTTTACCCGTTCGTCATGCTCCAGCATATTGAAATCAGTGAAATTCGAGAGATGACGGAGCAACACCACCGCCACATTGACCTTCCCCTGCACCGCTTTCCGCTGTTTCAAAGAAAGCTCCACCGAATCTTCTTCCTCAATGTAAATGTCGTGGTAATACGGTATCACACCCAGCACTGGAATGCCGCAGATTTCTTCCATCATCTTCACACCCGACTCAAACAAGCGAAGGTCGCCACGAAACTTATTGACAATGATTCCCTTGATGCGCTTGCGGTCTTCCGGCGTCTGCAAGGCCACCGAACCGTAGGCACTGGCAAACACACCTCCCCGATCGATGTCGGCTACCAGAATCACATCCGCATGGGCATGACGCGCCATGGGCAGATTTACCAAATCCGTATCCTTCAGGTTGATTTCCGAGATGCTGCCCGCTCCTTCCATCACCACCGGATTGTAACGGGCTGCCAGGCGGTCGAATGCCTGGTTCACTTCCTGGCGCAACTCATCCCGTCCCTCTGTCCGGAAATAGGCATACGCACTTCGGTTGCCTATGGGCTTACCGTTCAGTACCACTTGTGAAGTATGGTCGGAGGTAGGTTTCAGCAGCAACGGATTCATATCCGTATGGCAGGGTACTCCTGCCGCCTCAGCCTGCACCGCCTGTGCCCGTCCGATTTCCAGTCCTTCGGGAGTGGCATACGAGTTGAGTGCCATGTTCTGTGCCTTGAAGGGTGCCGGATGATACCCGTCCTGCAAAAAGATACGGCATAGCGCCGCAGCCAGCACACTCTTACCTACATCACTTCCCGTTCCGGCCAGCATGAGCGGATGCAAACGCGGAAGCGGCAAGTCGATTTCCACCATCCCTCCGTAAGGAGGCAAGGCTTTCATGGCATCTTCCAGTTTCACCTTACCGGCATAGACCTGTGCAGCTACCAGCACACCTCCATGGGCAAACACCAGTGCCAGACCTGAAGTACGGTCCAGGTGGTCAAAGAAGTCGGACACACGGGCCAGCACGTCCATGAACGACTCGCCTTCGGTAGTCCGAACCCGCAAGTAATCATTATACCATTCCTGGATGCGCGGGTCGGTTATTTCCTCGAAACGCTGCATCTCCCACTCACCCATGTTCATTTCTTTCAGCCGCTCGTCACGTTCCGCTTCGGGAAAGCCGCAATAGGCCGCCAAGCGTGTACAGCGGGACAAAGGACTGGTATAGATACGTGAAAAACGCATTCCCGTATCCTGAAGGGCCTTTTTACATGCCTCTGCCTCTTCCTGAAACGAAGCACGCAGCGGCACATCGGTCTGCCCGTAGCACGTCCCGGGTGCCACATCCACCGAAGTATGTCGAACTAAATATACTTTCATTTTCTTATGTCTAACCGTATTAAAAATTATAGGCCATCACTACTGCTCCCATCCAGCACGCCAATTCACACAAAAGGAAAAGTGCGCCACAACAGTCGCCGGTATATCCTCCTAAACGTCGCTTGAGCAGCCAGCCCAATCCAATGAAAAGTACACATGGAAAGCACAGCATCCCCCAATAAGAAAAAGGTAAAAGCAGTAAAGGCAACAATCCGCCTGCAATATTGGCTATCCACTCCGAAAGGCTCATGCGGGTATAGACCACCTTGGCCTTACTTTCTTCTTCTTTTCGGGCGTACGGAAGAAACAGGAGCATAAAGCTGCATACAAACTTGCAGAAAGGGTCGGCCACACACAGCACCCAGGGAATGACGGACACAGGCAAGGATACCAATAACGAGAATGAGAGCAAATAATACAATATCAGCCCCAGCACACCGTAGCTCCCGATATGGGAATCTTTCATGATGCGGAGAATGCCTTCCCGGTCGCGTCCGCCCCCAAATCCGTCGAAGAAATCAGCCAGGCCGTCTTCATGTAAAGCCCCCGTCAGGAAAAGACGGGTACACAAGGCCAGCAGTACCGCTACCGGCAGAGGAAACCAGGTGGAGAAAACCCAGAAAGACAGGGCCATCACCCCTCCCGTGAGCCATCCGCAAAGGCTCCAGTAACTCACCACGTGCCGAAAGCATTCGGACGGCACCGTACAAATCCGCCAGAAAGGCAGACGGGTGAAAAACATCAGAGCAGCCAGTAAATTATTCATGAGGTCAGAAGTATTTGGTAATGGATGCATGGGCAAAGTTATCCATCTCATTCAGCATCCGCACGGCTGAATCGAGGATAGGAAAGGCACAGACAGAGCCGCTTCCCTCACCCAGACGCAATGACAGATTCAACAACGGACGGGCGTGCAGGTAGTCCAGCAACAGTTTGTGTCCGCTTTCATCTCCCTGATGTCCGAACACAGCATACGAAAGTACGTCGGGACACAAACGCGAAGCAGCCAGTATACAGTTGGTCATGATAAAGCCGTCCACTAAAATGACCATGCGCAACTCTGCCGCACGCAGCATGCCGCCTACTGCCATCATCATCTCAAGTCCTCCGAAACGACACAGGATTTCTTCCACCGTATGCTCGCCCGAGAAATGTTGAAGAGCCTGCTGAAGCACCCGGAACTTATGGGTCATGGCTTCTCCATACAGCCCGCTGCCGGCTCCCACGCATTGTTCCAGTGGAATACCCGTCAGGCAACTCATCCACAAGGAAGAAGCGGAGGTGTTTCCTACTCCCATCTCACCGAAACTCACCACGTTACAACCTGCGGCATGAATACGGTCTACACATTGTGCTCCACGCTCCAGACACAGATTCATTTCCTCGGGTGTCATGGCATCTTCGTGAAGGAAATTACGTGTACCGCGACGGACTTTCATATCAATGATACCTTTTTCGTAGGGCAAGTCGTAATCCACACCTGCATCGATAATTTCCAGGCGAAATCCATGCTGACGGCACAAAAAGTTGATACCGGCTCCTCCGTGCAGGAAATTACTGATTTGCTGCCAGGTAATCTCCTTCGGCGAAGCACTGACCTTCTCTTCCACAATGCCGTGGTCGGCTGCAAAAAGCAAGTTATACGGATTGTTCAACGAAGGCGACAAGGTCTGCTGTATCATACAAACCTGCATGGCCAATTCCTCCAAACGTCCCAGAGAACCTTTCGGTTTTGTCAGGTTATCAATCTTTTCACGGGCTGCCTGCTCCAGTTCCGGACAGGCAATAGGTGCTATAGTAAACTTACGCATGATTTATCCTTTCACTTTAACCGGAATACCGGAAACCATCAGTACGACCTGATCGGCTTTCGAAGCAATATACTGGTTCATCCATCCCTGCAAATCGGTAAAACGACGCTGTACCTCATTGGGGGAAACACCTCCCATACCTATCTCGTTCGTCACGAAAATAAAGATCGCATCCTGAGCGGTGAAACGGTCGAATTCCTGTTTCAAGGCTTCTAAGGCAAGTGACACTTCCGGCTGTTCCACAAAGTAGTTCGTACACCAGAGCGTCACGCAGTCAATGACAGCCACCCGTCCCGTAATGTCATGACGGCTCAGTTCCTTTTCTTCTTCGATGTTCGTCCACTCCGGACCCCGGTTTTGCTGGTGACGCTCCACCCTGCGGCGAAATTCCTCGTCCCATATCTTTGCCGTAGCTATATACACCGGCGATGTGGACAACTCATGAGCCAGACGTTCTGCATAGCTGCTTTTTCCGGAACGCTCACCTCCCGTAATCAGTATTATCTTCTTCATAATCTTCTGCTGTGGTTTTCAGCTTTCATTACTATAAACAAAAAACTGTCTCAAGGCAAATGTGCACTCCGTAGCCGGAACGATGCATCCGTTTACCTTGAGACAGTTTCCTGTTCCAAATTGTACATCAAGCTGTACGACTCTTCTGCTTTATTCGGCTGCTTTTTCTGTTTCTACGAAATCAGTTTCTCCGTTTGACACCAGCAGGTTGTACCACTGAATCAATTTCTTAATGTCACTGGTATGTACACGGTCACGGTCGTAGTTAGGCAATACTTCAGCCATAAATGCGTGCAGTTCTTCCGCAGAAGCTTTCTTGTAATCCAAAGAAGTCACGTTACCGTTTTCTTTCTTCTTTACAGATTCCAGCACTTCACCCAAAGCTACCTCTTCTGCATCAGTATACATGGCAATATCACCCAGTGAAATCACCTTGTCACTGGCATAGACCGGAACTCTTTTCTTATCTGCACTGACTGTTTCCACAATCAGCATATTCTTTGCCTGAGAAATCAGTTTGTACAAACCTGGTTTTCCAGAAATCGCTAAAATAGTCTTCAACATATTATCTCTAATGATTAATTTAATTACGAGTGACAAAAATACAACGCACGAATGACATACACAAACTATCGGCCCGTTTTTCTGTGAGCAAGCCACTCTTCCAACGCCGCAATCTGCGTATCCAACTGTAATTTTTCGTCGTTGAAAATGACATAGTCTGCCCGACGCTTTTTTTCTTCGTCATCCATCTGTGCAGAAATACGTGCCCTTATCTGTGCTTCCGTAGCGGCATCCCGCTGCATAGCCCGCATTATACGCAGCTCCAAGGGAGCATACACCATCACGACATAGTCCACGGCTGTGTGAAAACCCGACTCAAACAGAATGGCACTTTCCATAGCCACCACCTCCGTACCGGATGTGGCCTGACGGTCTGCCCACTGTTGAAAGTCTTCATACACACAAGGATGGATGATGCGGTTAACGCGTCCGGCATTCTCCGCCGAGGCAAACAAGTAATTTGCCAGCACGGGCTTGTTCAATGAGCCGTCTGCCTTATACACTTCTTCTCCTAACAAAGCCAGTAACCCCTCACGTATCCGTGGATGAGAAAGCGTCAGTTTCTTAGCTTCTGTATCCGTATCGTATACAGGAATGCCTGCCTCTTCCAGCAAATGCGACACATAGGATTTACCACTCCCGATACCTCCTGTGATTCCAATCTTGATCATTCCGATTCTTTTTCTTTAGAGGGTTCGCTTACAATCTGCTGTTCAATCAGATAATCCACAGAGGAAGGGGTCACACGTACGTGACTTACTACATCCGGATATTTTTTGATGGTAAGCGGCAGTTTCTCTGATTTATTACCAATCACGTCAGCATAAGAAACACCGACCAGAAAATCTTTCTCCGTCACGAACTTGAAGTTCTTCAGTCCCACCTGCACAGTTACCTGCACCTTAGACGGGAAAGTCCGCAAGACCTTTCCTTTCGGGAAACCGATTCCTACCACTGGCACTTCCAGCGTCTTTTCTGAATACATATCCACACAGGCCACCACATCTACGGACGACGGCACAAACTTCACGCCATGAAGCTTTTGCAGGTTGATATGTTTCTTCAGTGTATCCGTTACGTTGGTCCAATGGAAGGGCTGTGTATACGCTGTCAGAATGGTATTCAGCACACCTTGAGGGGCATAGACAACCACAGAATCAGGTATTACCCGAATATCCGACACATAATATTGTCTACCGGCCGAGACCTCTCCGCCCACCGCTACCGGCACTTTCTTGGGTATTCCCCTTGAATAGATATAATCCAGCGTGTCCGGACGTACGGCAAGCAGTTGCGTAGAGTTATTCAACTGGGCACTGATTTTTTTCAGTACCTCAGTCTGAGGAATGCGGACATAAGAACCTTTATCCTGATAATCCTCAAAGTTAAAAGTCAGCGGAAAGAAAGTACGTCCCAGCATGTAGTTCAGCAGTACCGTACCTCTGTCTTCTACCTTCACCCGAATCTCATCAGGCAGTTCAGACGTCATGACCACCTCTTTCGGCACATTCTTCAGTCTGACCGGAATCTTAAACTCGGTCTGATACGTGTCGTTCATGGTCTGCAAGAACCAGAAACAAAGCGACACGAACACGAAAAACAGAAAAATCAGAAACTCTCTGCTCTTGGCACTGAGCAGAAAGTTCCTGATTTTTCGTACAAGTATCAAGTAATATCTCTTTATGTTCTTTCGATCGAACATAGTCATTCATATTTATTTCGCAGGCTGAGCCTGTGCATCTGCATAAATTGAGTTCTTATCTACCTTGATTTTTACACCGGCAGCAACTTCAACTACAACAGTATTATCTTCTATTTCCTTGATTTTTCCATAAATACCACCCGCAGTAACTACAGACTGACCTACTTCCAAATTCTTGCGGAAGTTGGCAATTTCTTTCTGCTTCTTGTTCTGGGGACGAATCATAAAAAAGTACATAATGGCGAAAATAGCCACCATCATAATAAGGAAAGAGTAATCTGCTCCTCCCTGTGCCTGCAATACTACAGCTAACAAATTCATAGGTTTCTCGGTTTAGATTAATAATAGCTGGACAAATATATTAGTTTTTGGTCAGCTTGTTTTCCTTTTTCAATTGATTAACAATACCGTCCAAAGTACCATTGATGAAACCGCCACTCTTCGGAGTGCTATACAGCTTGGCAATTTCCACGTATTCATTCAACGATACATTTACCGGAATGTTAGGGAAGCTCAGAATCTCAGCCAATGCAATCTGCATGATGATGACATCCATCACAGCTACTCGGCTCAAATCCCAGTTCTTTGAATTCTCACTGATTAAATGACGGTAATAATCTGCATTCAGGATAGAACGACGGAACAAGCGGCGAGCAAAGTCCTGATCTTCTTCATCCTTAAATTCAGGAAGAAGTTCCTGCTTTTCACCGTTCTCAGGATTGAAGCGCTTGATAGTCTTCAACACAAAAGTATCCACGATTTCCTTATCGTCATTCCAATACAAACTCTGGTCTTCCAGAACTTCATCAAGAGCTGTATTGTTGAAAATAATTTTCTTGTACAGTTTTCTCCACAATTCACGATCCTCTTCGTATGAAGAAGTTTCGCTGGCCATATACTCCTTATATATATCACTCTGCATGATTTGTTCACACAGGTTTTTAATGAAATCGCCTTCATTTTCCCAGGTTTTCTTCTGAGAAGAAGCAAAAGCATTCAACTGTTTGTTGATTTCCAACTGCGCAATGAAGCGATTTTCTACAAATTTCATGTTGGGAGACAAATCTTCTTTGGTAGGAACCAACTTGTTTTTTGCTGCATCCAACCGCTTGTTGGCATACTTGGTTACCTCTACCATCAAAAGCAAAAGATTGTTGTACAGATCATACGCTTTAGATAAACTGAAGAACAACTCCTTTTCTGCAGTATCCAAATTTTTACCTCCGTTCTGATAATACGCATAAATTATCTGAACTATCTTCAGACGAATAAGAACTCTGTTAATCATAATATATAAACAAACTATATTTTATTTTAGGTGGGCAAAAGTAAGCATTTTTCCTTTATTACACACCATAAAGCCTTATATTTTTTCTTTTTTTTCAGAGATTCGACATTTTTCCTCATTCTCTTTTGGCACATTGCAAAAAAATATTCAAATTTGAACGCATTTTTATTAGTAACAGTGAGTTATGGAAGAACTGAAGAAGAAAAGTACGACTATTGAAAACGACAAAGAAATCGTTTTCTCCAAAGCTATCAAAGCTGGAAAACGAATTTACTACTTGGATGTAAAGAAAAACCGGAAAGAGGAAATGTTCATTGCTATCACAGAAAGCAAGAAAGTAGTGTCTCTTGACAAAGATGATCCTCAGGTTAATTTTGAAAAACACAAGATTTTCCTGTACAAGGAAGATTTTGAGAAGTTTATGAACGGTTTGCAGCAAGCTATCGATTTCATCGGACACGAACAGGGGACCACAAGTGAAGCACATTATCAGCCTGCTACAGCTACAGAAGAAATGCCTTCACAATCTGAAGAAATAAAAATTGACATCGATTTTTAAGATAAAGCGCAAAAAGCACTGATTCCAACTTGAATTACAGGAATTTATTCCATGAACATTTGGAAAGTAAAAAGAAAATGCATACCTTTGCGCCGCTTTTTCAAGCTCATCGTGTGATATACCACATCGTGTGATGGCGAATTAAGCAAACAATCAACTTAATTTAGAGTAACACAAAAATTTAAAAAACAATGAAATCAATCGAAATCAAAGGTTCTTTGAGAACTGAAACTGGTAAGAAAGCCACTCGTGAACTTCGTAAAGACAATGGTGTTCCTTGCGTATTGTACGGAACTCAGAAAGATGAAAACGGCAATCAGGTTGCTACTCACTTTACAGTTCCAACTGAAGGCTTGCGTAACTTGGTATACACACCGCACATCTACGTTGTAGACCTGAACATTGATGGCAAGATTGTAAACGCTATCATGAAAGATATCCAGTTCCACCCTGTAACAGACAAAATTCTGCACGTTGACTTCTATCAGATCGACGAAAGCAAACCTATCGTAATGGAAGTTCCTGTGAAGTTGGAAGGTTTGGCAGAAGGTGTGAAAGCCGGTGGTAAATTGGCTCTGCAGATCCGTAAGTTGAAAGTGAAAGCTTTGTACAATGTAATTCCTGAACGTCTGGTTGTAGACGTAACTCCGCTGGGATTGGGTAAAACTATCAAAGTGGGTGAACTGAAATACGAAGGTCTGGAACTGCTGAACGCAAAAGAAGCTGTGGTTTGTGCAGTTAAATTGACTCGTGCTGCTCGTGGTGCTCAGGCTGCTGCTGGTAAATAATTTCAGTAACCTAAAACTACAAAAATCCTTTCAATGAAATACTTGATTGTTGGACTGGGGAATATCGGTGAAGAATACCGCGAAACCCGTCATAATATAGGATTTATGGTATTGGACGCCTTGGCTAAGGCGTCCAATATTGTTTTTAGCGACGGACGTTATGGAGCTACCGCCCAGCTCTCGCTAAAAGGCAGACAATTGATTCTGCTCAAACCATCCACTTACATGAACCTGAGTGGGAATGCAGTACGCTATTGGATGCAACAAGAAAAAATCCCTTTGGAAAACGTATTGATTGTAGTAGATGACCTGGCCCTGCCTTTTGGTACCCTGCGACTGAAAGGAAAAGGCAGTGATGCAGGCCACAACGGATTGAAGCACATTGCCGCTACGTTAGGCACTCAAAACTATGCCCGCCTGCGCTTTGGCATCGGAAACGACTTCCCGAAAGGAGGACAAATTGATTTCGTTCTCGGACATTTCGACGAAGAATCCATGAAGCTGATGCCGGAACGTCTGGAAGTAGCACAGGAAATCATCAAGAGTTTCTGTCTGGCCGGACTGAACATCACCATGAATCAATATAATAACAAATAAAAACCATGCCGGAAGCACGAATTGACAAATGGATGTGGGCTGCACGTATCTTCAAGACAAGAACCATTGCTGCCGAAGCCTGCAAAAAAGGAAGAATCTCGATCAACGGTTCTCAGGTGAAACCTGCCCGAATGGTGAAACCAGGGGACGTGGTACAGGTCAGGAAGCCTCCTGTAACCTATTCCTTCAAGGTGCTGCAGGCCATTGAAAAAAGAGTGGGAGCCAAACTGGTACCGGAAATCATGGAAAACGTGACTACACCCGACCAGTATGAATTGCTGGAGATGAGTAAAATCAGCGGATTTGTAGACCGTGCCCGTGGTACAGGACGCCCCACAAAGAAAGAACGAAGAGACTTGGACGAGTTCTTCATGCCAGAATACCTGGACGACTTTGACTTCGACTTTGATGACGAGGAAGAGGATGAAGAATAAATATTGTCCGCATTAAAAATAAAAGCTGGACTTGCCTACTCACTTGTGCAAGTCCAGCTTTTTTATTCTGCCTTGGCTGTTACCTCAGAGGCTTCAAACAACGCATTCAAATTCTTTTTCTCTCCTACGACCCATACCACATCGCCCTTCTGCAATTCAAAAGAGACTTCCGGCTGCCGCAGGTTACTGTCGTCGGCAGACTCAATTCCTACCACCAGACAATGGTATTTGTTGCGGATACCACTTTCACGAATCGTACGTCCGCAAAACGGTGAGTTACGTGCAATGACAAACTGCTTCAAGTACATCTCGCGGTTCTCAAAGTCCTCATCCTTGTAACCTTCGGCCACCTTTTCCAGCTGTCCGGAGAATACAGACAACTGTTCGTCGGTTCCGATAACCTGCAACTTGTCATTCGGGAAAATCCGGTTTCCCCCACCCGGGATGTTAATGCGATGCGCACCTCGTATGATAGAAGCCACATGCACTCCGTATTTCTTTCCAAAATCAAGTTCCATCAAGGTCTTTCCTCCCCACAACGAATCAGCAGGAACCACAAAATCCGACAAGTGCAAATCACGGTCCAGCAGTCGTCCGGCATATTCCGGCTGGCTCTCTCCCAAATACGCTTTCTTGATTTCCTTGGAACGGAGGTTCTGCACAAACACCCGTTCCATCCCGATTGACTGTTTCTTCAAGAAACGGGAGAAAATCATCAGCAGAACGACCAGAATAGCAATACCCACCATCAGTGCGGCAGAGGCCTGGAACAGATACTTGATGATATAGACCACAAACAATACAGCCAGCACAATGCGAAGCAATACGATTGAAATCAGCGGTGCATGATTGAAACGGCTGTCCGCCCAAAGTGCCTTAAACTCGATGGAATGATTCTTCTTCATAATCATGGCACGGAGGAAAGGAGAAATCAATAAGATGGTCACTACCGCTCCCAACACTTTTCCCCAGAAACCTCCCAGTGCGGAAATCAAAAGAGGAAGGAACAGGTTGAATGACAATACCACCATCGCAATGGAGAGTACCAGGTAAATCAATATGATACGCACAATCGCTCCCAACAGTTTTTTCCAGTTGTTCTGATGATTTACAGGCTGCACCCCTACCGAATAACGCTCCAGCAAATGCTTCCAAAATACCGGAAGATGCCGATCCACCCAGCCATAAGCAGGACCGGACAAACGAATCATATAAGGAGTAAGGAAGGTCGTTATCACGGATACAGCCACCACAATCGGATACAGGAAAGAGCTCGTCACATTCAGACTTACTCCCAATGCCGCAATGATAAAGGCAAATTCACCAATCTGTGTCAAACTGAATCCACACTGCATGGCGATTTTCAACGGCTGGCCTGACAGCAACACACCTCCCGTACCAAAGATAGTCTGCCCCAACAATATGGCTACCACAATCGCCAGGATTGGCCAGATGTATTCCACAATCATATTCGGGTCGACCATCATTCCGACAGATACGAAGAAGATGGCTCCAAACAAATCTTTCACCGGAGCCACGAGCTTGTCAATGTGTTCCGATTCCACCGTTTCCGCCAGAATGGACCCCATGATAAATGCGCCAAAGGCTGGAGAGAAGCCCACACGGGCCGCCAGCACCACCATCCCGAAGCACAAGGCCAAGGACACAATGAGCAACGTCTCGTCACTCATCAGTTTGCGTGCCCTCTTTAAGAAGAGCGGAATCAGATAAATACCTACCACAAACCAGAGAATCAGGAAGAACACCAGTTTTCCGATGCTGTAAATCATCTCACTTCCTTCAAAATTCTTGCTTACGGCCATGGTAGAAAGCATCACCATCAGCACAATGGCCAGAATATCTTCCAGAATCAGAATACTCAGCACCAACCCGGCAAAACGCTGTTGCCGAAGTCCCAAATCATCAAATGCCTTATAGATAATGGTGGTGGAAGACATGGCCAGCATTCCTCCCAAATAAATGCAGTCCATCTGTTTCCATCCAAACATCCAGCCCACAAACACACCGACCAGTATCATGCAGAAGATAATCGTACAGGCCGATATGACCGCCGAACCTCCCACCTTCATCAGTTTCTTAAAGCTGAACTCCAGTCCCAGCGCAAACAAAAGGAAGATGACACCAATCTCCGACCATGTCTGGATATTATCCGCATCTACCACCGAAGGAGTAAACGTGAAATGAGGACTACAGACAAAACCTGCGACAATATAGCCTAACACCAAAGGCTGCTTCAATTTCTTAAATAGCAACGTCATGATTCCGGCACTAATCAATATCAAGGCCAGATCACTGATAAGAGGAGCTAAATGCGACATAATAACAGTTGTATTTTATTTTGCGCAAAAATAACGAATTCCTTACAAGAAATATCCCCCTGAGAGATAAATATGAAACAGAAGTTTCCTATTCAACCAATAATGTTGTAATTTTGTCCCATTCTAAATAAAGAGAATATGAATACTACTAAAACTACACAAACCTTTCCTGTACTGGACATGAGTTGCGCTGCCTGTGCCACACGGGTGGAAAAGACACTGAACCGTCAGCCGGGTGTATACCATGCTCAAGTGAATTATGCAGCCGCTACGGCCACTGTGGAATACAACCCGCAAGAATGTACACCAGAAACATTAAAAGATGCCATTCAGAATGCCGGATACGACCTGGTCATCGAAACAAATGCTCAAAAAGAGAAAATAACAGAAGATGCACATAGCCGGAAGTACCGTCAACTAAAGCAGCGTACTTGCTTTTCGCTGATGCTTTCCGTGCCCGTAGCCATTATCGGCATGTGCTTCATGGACTGGACGTACGCCAATTATGTGATGTGGATTCTTTCCACTCCCGTAGTATTCTGGCTGGGAAGAGATTTTTACCGCAATGCCTGGAAACAGTTGAAGCACCGCACCTCCAACATGGACACGCTGGTAGCCGTGAGTACTGGCATTGCCTATACATTCAGCCTGTTCAACCTGTTCTGGCCGGAGTTCTGGCTGAGCAGAGGCATTCACCCTCACGTGTACTTTGAGGCAGCCAGCGTCATCATCTCCTTTATCCTGCTCGGACGGTTACTGGAAGAGAAGGCCAAAGGAAATACGTCGGAAGCCATCAAAAAACTGATGGGACTACAGCCGGCCACCGTCACCATACTCACTCCGGAAGGACAGCTGAAAGAAATTCCCGTAGAACAAGTACAGCAGGGTCAGCGACTGGTAGTCAAACCGGGCAGCCGCATTGCCGTGGACGGAACCGTGTATGAAGGCAGTTCCTATGTGGACGAGAGCATGCTCACTGGCGAACCGCTTCCTACCGAAAAGACTCCCGGCGCCAAGGTATATGCCGGCACCATCAACCAGAAAGGAAGTTTCAGTTTCATCGCCGACAAGGTGGGCAGTGAAACCGTTCTGGCACATATCATCCGCATGGTGCAAGATGCACAAGGCAGCAAGGCCCCCGTACAGCAGTTAGTAGACCGCATCGCGGCCATCTTTGTGCCTACCATCCTAAGCATTGCCGTCCTCTCGTTTTTAGTCTGGATATGGCTGGACAGCAGCAACGGATTCACCCATGGCTTGCTGGCCGCAGTCACCGTCACCATCATTGCCTGCCCCTGTGCATTAGGACTGGCCACACCGACAGCCATCATGGTCGGCATCGGTAAGGGTGCCGAAAACGGTATCCTGATTAAAGATGCGGAAAGTCTGGAAACAGCCCGTAAGGTGAACGCCATCGTACTCGATAAGACCGGCACCCTGACTGAAGGACACCCCACGGTGACCGACATCTCCGACCCGCTTCTTCAATCTCCGTTAGGCGATGTGCTCTTTACCCTGGAAAGCGCTTCCGAGCACCCTCTGGCACAAGCCATCGTGCAGCATCAAACACGCCAGCTACTTCCCATGGAAGAATTTGAAAGTCTGACAGGATTAGGAGTACGAGGCAAAATCAACGGTACCTATTATTATGCCGGCAACCGCCGACTGCTGGAAACGCACCATCTTACCGTATCCCCTTCCCTGACGGAAGAAGCTGCCCGACTAAGCCAGGAAGCCAAGACCGTCATCTGGCTGGCCGATTCACAGCAGGCATTAGGACTGATAGCCATTGCCGACCGTATCAAGCCGACCTCCAAAGAGGCCGTCAGACAATTGCAGGAGATGGGAATCTCAACTTATATGCTGACCGGTGACAATCCGGAAACGGCCCAAAGAATTGCAGCACAATGCGGCATCACCCACTTTCAGGCCGAAGTGCTTCCACAGCAGAAAGCCCAGTTCATCAAAGACTTGCAAAAAGAAGGCAAAATCGTAGCCATGGTGGGCGACGGTATCAATGACAGTGCGGCACTGGCTCAGGCCGACCTCAGCATTGCCATGGGAAAAGGAAGCGACATTGCCATGGACGTGGCCAAAATGACACTCATTTCGTCCGACCTGAACAAGATTACCGATGCCATCCGCCTTTCTCAGGCCACCGTACGTACCATCCGCGAGAATCTTTTCTGGGCCTTCATCTACAACCTGATAGGTATTCCGGTAGCCGCCGGTATTCTGTACCCCATCAACGGCTTCCTGTTGAATCCGATGATAGCCGGTGCCGCCATGGCCATGAGCAGTGTCAGCGTGGTAAGCAACAGCCTGCGACTGAAACGGAAGAAATTCGCACACACCGCAGTGACCGTACAGGAGGAAGTACAACCCACTGAAGAAACCACCATACCCGCAACGGAAACAGTTCCCCCACAACCGGAAACAGCTACTCCAGCCGCTTCCGAAATCCGGAAGACCTACCTGGTAGAGGGAATGATGTGCGACCACTGCCGCACCCGTGTAGAGAAAGTACTGAACATGTGGGAAGGAGCCTCCGCCCGAGTCACACTCACTCCGCCGGAAGCTGTCATTACCTTCCAAGGGAAAGTACCCACACTAGCAGAACTGCAACAGCTGATTGATGAAAAAGCCGGTGATTATACTCTGAAAGAAAAGAACTGATTGAAAGGGTTTTATCCAATTCCAGTACTTCCAAGGCAGTACTGAAGTACTGACGGCGAAGTACTACAGTACTGCCGTGAAAGTACTAAAGTACTGCAAGGGAAGTACTCAGACTTTTCAAAGAATGTTATCCTATCTCCAGAAATCCCATCAGGAAGGCGTCCGGAAAGATGAATTTCTTTTCTCCGATGATAAATCTGACATACAGATATTTCTCATTACTGTTGAATTTCACAACCTCTCCCTTTCCGAATTTCTTGTGGATTACGGTACTTCCCGTCTGTAATCTGTCAAGCAGTATTCTTACATCTGTTTCAGTTTGCCCCTGTTGGGGTACTGTTTCAGATGAGGGTGCTGATGACGGCTCTGTCTTCATGGGTTCTGTCTGCTTGGGCTCTATGATTATAGACGAACCGGAAATGGATGCTTCATCTTTAGAGTATGAGTCATAATCTTCAGAAAGCATGGATGACTGCTGATTGTAAAACAGCTTTTCATATTGCGCTTTCCTTATAGTAGTGTCCCATCCGCCCACTTCGTCGGCAGCGTGTCTGTTTATCCCTGTATATGTCAGACTGGCATCTTCATAACGCTTGAACTTGAATATGGCATCATTCATCAGCGGGGCATTGAATACTCCGAGCGAGCATAACATATTAAAGTCCTCCACACTAAGACCTGTAACCTTTTTGAACAGTCCCGGTTCCAATTGCGTGATGACATCTTTCAGACACCTTTCACGATAGTCCGTCAGATACATAAACACGGGAATTCGTGTAGCAAACTTGATAAGCTTTTCCTGAATCTGTTTGCGTTTGCTTTTTATTTCTTTCTCCTCGTCAGAGAGTTCCTTTTTCTCTTTCTGTGATGCTTCAGTCTTCTTTTTCTTGGCATTCTTTATGGCTTCCGATTTGTTTATTATTGTAGATATATCGCTGTTCAGATTACGGAATCCCTCGATATTCATCAATGCCTTCATGGCTTCCGGACTGTCAAGCAGACGTTTCAACGTGTCATTATCCACATTTACAAGTAGTGCCGATTCCCATCTTTTGGCAAGCAGGGTGGCAGATGTTCCAGCAAGAGCAATGTCGAGAATGTCCTGAGCGTTCACCTCTTTCATGCTGCTGCCATCGTATGCAAGTACCGGCAGAAACTTTATAAACTCTCCAACCTTGGCTTCCGGGTTTGATTCGTTGATGTCCAGTCGGCAACTGTAGTCTGAGATTTGGCGTAAAGCCCTGTCAAGAGCAAAGTCGAAAACATAGCATTCCTTCTTCATTATGATTTTGTCGCCGGTTTCATTGCTGACTTCCCATGGACTTTGCACTCTGAATGCTGCCTGGAAATAAGTTTCCGGACTTTTCAGATTGCGTAGCATGAATATTCCTGTCCACGGTTTTACGGTAACGCCCGTAGTCAGTTTTCCACACGTCAGGGTTATTGTCTTAGTCTTTAGAGGGTTGCCCATAGATACCTGTACCGGATATAGCGCATCCAGTCCGATACCAGCCCCTGTTCCAGCGCATACAATAACATTATAGTCATGGTAGAATCTGTTTTGTCTCTGCTTTAGCAGATTTGCCATAGCAAAACATGAAGCGACATTGGGCAGGAACCAAAGAGTGTGGGACAACAAACCAAGCAATCGTGCATCGCTGAACGGCATCGGAGGACGCTTGTCCTGACCGAGTTTCAAGTCGTCTATACTTGCAGGCAGATATGCTCCCCTAATCAAATCCAGCCATTTCTGCACTTCATTTTCGTATTTAAACCTGGCAGAATCCCCTTTGCCTTCGGCTGCAAAAAACAGATTCAGGTCGAATTCATCGAACTCCCCCTGTCTTGCCACATCCTGTATCTGGTCCGGCATGCGGTAAGTGAGCATCACCATTCTTGGCAATGAAAGATATGGATTGTTTGCTCCCTTCCAGTTGGCTTTGGCACGCTGTTCGTCAGAATAAGTCCAGTTGAATATCTGTTCTTCTATAAACTCGCCATTGTTTATTGCCCTGAAAGGTGTTCCGGAGAGAAACAGATAATATTTCGTGGATATAGGCAACCATGTTTCGTTTATGGCATTGCTCGCCTCGTCTTTCTGGTATTTTTCGGCATCGAACTCCACTGCATTTTCTTCATCCTCCTTTTCAAACAGTTCCTTAGCGCGTTCCTTCCATGCCCCGAAGTGATACTCGTCGAATATCACCAAATCCCAGAGTGTGGCATGTATAAACTCGTTTTTTGTCTTTATACCTCCGCTTTCATTTGTGCCAAGCAAGTCCTGAAAAGAACCGAACACCACTATAGGCTTCGACTTGTCTGCCCGGCTGAATTCCTGGTCAATGTTCAAATTGTTGTTTCTTGCATCTTTGTTGGATATGAACTGCCAACCCTCAAAGTCGATATGCGACACAAGGTCTTCACGCCATGCAGATTCTACAGCCGGTTTGAAAGTCAGGACCAATACACGCGACAGATTCATTTTTTTTGCCAACTGATAACTTGCAAAAGTCTTACCAAAACGCATCTTCGCATTCCAAAGGAACTTGGGTATTCGGTTGGGTTCTTCCTTTACAGCCTGTTCAAAGTAAGACTTGGTCTGTTCCACAGCACGGAACTGTTCCGGACTCATATCGAAGCTTTGAGTCCTGTTCTCTACGTTTTCCGAACCTATACGCAGTGAAAGAATAGCTGCTTTTACATCCTCCATTGAGCAATCGAACCATTCGTCTGTTTTGTCAAGAGGATTGAGGCGGTGGAAGCCTTTACGTTCAAGAAGTTTGTGTACGTTCTTGTCGGTGAAGCAGGAACCGTCATTAGTCATAGCAGATTCTGTCAGAACGATTTCGTATCTGATTTTGCTTGTGTGCAGTTGTTCGTCTATGCGTTCCTTTGCTGTCCGGTTTGTGTAACCAACTTTCAGGTAACCTTTGTGTGAATCTACACCTAACAGTCTGTAGGCGTAGATAGTTGGTGTTACAGTAGGGCGTTGAGGGAAGAAGTTCTGTTCCATAGTGTTATTCCATTGGGCGTATCATTGATTCTATAAAGTTGATTTCTTCTTGTGTCAGATTGTATTTTTGGTAAAGTTCTTGGTCTGTCCATGGTTTGGAGAAGTCTTGGAGGGGGACGAATTGATAACTTGCTTTTGATATGTTTTGAGTATTCTTGGCAAGAGACATCATAAACCTGAAAAATCTGGTTTTTATATAGGAAACTAAGTTTATAGCTTCTTCATTAGAATGAACATCCTTTATAACTAAATATGTTTCAGTACAAACAGAATTAGGCTCTGAAATAACAGGTTTACTAATAATAGAATGTGGATATTCGTCACCGCCAGGACTGGCTTTTGAAACAATAACTTTATATCGGTTTATTAAATCTGTATTAGATAAAACTTGTTGTTGTGATACATATCCATTATCTCCAAAACGATAAAGCTTTATGTTATGAATAGAATCGCATTTGTCTTTAAAGTCACAGAAATTAGATCTCATACCAAATGGTTTACTAGAACTTACATATGTATTTAATGTTGGCTCTAAGAAAAATTGAACTTTCCTTAAAATAGAGATAGCTTCATTGTATCTAATGAATATATTACATCCTGGTTCTAACAAAAATCTATCATCTTCAATTATATTCCCTTTTATGTGATTTATAATTTTACATTTACCGTTATGGTCTTTACTCCACAAAAAATAACAAATACCACCTCTAATATTAAGTCCAGGGAAGCAGTCTTTTGTTTCTGGATAATCATGTAAAACAGTCATTCTATTGTCACTTAGCATATCAGCTCTAAAATCATCTAGACCTCTACCTCCTGCATACCATCTAGCAGGAATAATCATAGAAATAAAACGAGGATTTAATTTTTTCGAGTTCTCTATAAATTTATGGTATAAAGGTATTGCTGCACTGTCTCTACCACCTCCATCATTTAATTGATACGGCGGATTTCCTATAATCACATCGAATTTCATTTTGAAGACCTTCCCTACATCTAAGTTGTGAATAAATTGATATGCGTAGCTCTCTAATTCCTGTTTACGGTCGTATTCACTTTGTGACGCACCGCAATAAATACATTTACCATCTTTCCATGTGTGGTTGATACGTTGGTAAATAATATTCCCTTGAGGTTTGTCCTCCGGAAATTGGTAAGCCGAGAACGGGCTGCTTGGGTATTTACTGCAATACACACTCCGGCGTGACAGCAAGCTGGTAAGTTCGGTAATGGCGATGCCGAACAATTGCTTTGAGAAAATATGCTCGATACGTTTCTCAAGGTCAGGTATCTGACGTTCAAGACCTTTAATCAACCTCTTGGCAATCTCGCGAAGGAAAACTCCGCTTTTGCAACATGGGTCGAGAAATCTTGTATCAGGATTCTCAAACAGCTCCTGTGGAAGCAAGTCGATGATTTTATTAGCCAATTCTGGAGGGGTGAATACCTCGTCGTTGCTCAGATTGGCTATGCAGGACAGTACGTCCGGATTATAGACGTTATGTAATAAACTATTCTCCATAATCTTGAACTTTTTTATAGTGGGTGATGTATCTTCTCAGGAATATTCCGCCCTCTTCCTTTTGCTCTTCGCTGAGCGCAAAAAGATTGCCTTCGCTGCTGTCATTGTAAAGTAGAAGGTCGGACATGGTATAGTCCGAGCGTTGCATCTGGTTGCTGCTGATTAGTGTCCATTCGGAAAAAACTATCGGTGCAGAAGTGTCGTTACCTTTGGCATCTACGCACATAAGGGTCAGGGCATTTCCGTTGATGATATTTCTGCTGATGATAAACTTTGCAGCCTGTCTGGTTTCTTCCGATGCGTCCGATTTGCAGTGCGCAGTGTATTCTTCGTTCCAGATGGAGAACAGACGTTCGCGACATTCCTCTACGTTGTCACGCATGATATCCACACCGTATAGACTGCCGATGGCTACAATAGCCTGTTTCTCATAGTCGTAAGGACTGTTCTTGTATTTCCGGCGGAGTTCTGATAGTTTGCGTTTTAGAATAGCAGCCAGGAAATTTCCGTTGCCGCATGCCGGTTCTAAGAAACGTGAATCGGGACGGAGGCACTCGTTGGCTACAAGGTCGAGCATGGCATTTACCTCGCGCTCGGCAGTAAAGACTTCACCTCTTTCCGCTACCCGCTGTCGGGATATGATTTGGGATTTTTTCTGATTGTTCACCGCCATTTGCAGCCATAATTAAATGCGGATAAGGGCTACAATACCGCGGTAATATATTTAAGGTATAGACATAAAAAAAGCGTGAAGCCCTGCATACTGTTGCTCGCTCCACGATCTGAGGCCTTCGCATTGCCCATCCTGCCGAAACGAGCAACGCAAGAGCCCACGCCGATATGTATAATACTACCTATATGCCGTATACTACCATAAAGTGTACGGGTACACCTATGGCTATACGGCAATTGAGGTCTGTATATAACACACCACGGGGCATCTACGTTGCTTTGTTTTTGACAGGATTTTTGAAAGTTGCGAAGTTTCAGATCGTCAAAACCAAAGCGTAGTAAACGCCTTTGAATATGTCATTTCCCTGTCACCTCATCTTTTCTAATGTATTAAGAAAAGAATGTTTGGTGCAGGTCTGTGCGATTCTCATGTAAACAAACAGGTTCAAAACCGTTTTCGTTTACGGAAATCGCAGTCTTTGTTTCGCAAAGTTAAGGAAAATATTCTCATCTTCCTATAAAGATGCGTAATTATATATTGGAAAGCCGGGTATCAGATATAGAGTTCCCCTGTATAGATGGTGAAATTTGAATTTGTCTTGCCACCTATATAGGGGAATGATGTAAGTGTTATTGGGAAGTATATACGAATTGCATTGGAGTTTACGGTGTCTTCACCTTTCTCTAAAGACTACTACGGTTGTAATGGAACATGATATTTTCTGTTATACTGTCACCCAAACAACACGCATAACTTTTTCTCATTTTTTCCATTTTGTTGCCTATTGCCGGAATCCCACCTCGTTTTATTTTCAGTACATTTATAATTTCTGCTACTTCTTTACGTGTTATCAAAATCTTATTTTAGGTACAAAATACTGAGCGAAGAAAGTATATGCTTTACTAAAGACTTACTGTAAAAGTAAAATGAGGACAAGTATGTAGTACCGGCCCTCATTAAAACTTACTTTTCTTTTCTTACACCTTTAAATGGAGTGCCATCTTTTTTGACATCCATAAAACGTCCAGTATCTTTATCCCTTTTTACCCATTGATCTGTTTTGGGATTATAAATCTGAGAACGTTTTCTCACAGATCCATTGCGGTGTCCGTCTCCTGACGGTGGATTTGTCGCCATATTTAACCTCCTATATTTTGTTCTTGAATTATATAGCCAAGAACACGCTATTATATTTATTGGTTCAAAGTTGATTCTATATAACAATTTTTCATAATAAGTTTAATAAGCTATACATTTTTTCTTAATTTGTCTAACCTTTTATTAGTTCTACGATTTCTTGGGCTATTTCCTCTACTGTGTAAGAAGCAGTATTTCGTGCAACTTTATCTGCTAAAGAAGGTGAAAAATCTAACACCTCTTTTTTAGTTATTCCGTGCCATATTGGAAGTAAAACCTGTTCTCCAGTATTAGCTTTTGTAATAATTCCGTCTAATTCATAATTAGTCCATCCTTTTTTTATAAATGATTTTGATAAAACAACAATACCGAAATGACTTTTTGCCAATCCGCGGTCAATCTTTCTTCTGAGACTATCACCTATTTTTAGTTCAAATTCATCATACCATACTTTTAAGCCTTTTGTTACGAGAGCTTGAGCAAGAGGCCGTACAACCTCTTCTTTATCTTCAGATGCATGAGAAATAAAAACATCATATTCAAGCTGGGAGTCTTCTGAATCGAATGTCGGAGGAATATTCTTACGAACTAATGATGGCACTGATGACAATGCAGGCTCTCTATATTCTGGCAATGGAGCAGGTAATTTACGTATAGAAGACCTTACTGTACCTCTTAAACCTGCTAAATCAATTGTAATATACCAATGACCAGAGCTAGGGATTGTCAATATAATTGGAGATCTTCTAACAAGTCCCCCATAAAAACTATGCCTTCGTCCGTTTTTATAATTATTATAGTTACTACTATCCATCAATCGAACATTTGCTGCATTACCTTGTAGTGTTACTTGAACACGTTCACCACGACTGCATTGGTGAAGATCATATACTGTATATTGCATAACACTCACTCTTTGGTTAAATTTGTTATTTCATAACAATAGACATAGATAGAATCATCCGTTCCTCCACCAGTATCACCTTTCATACCTTTGTTTAGAAAATATTCTTCAACACTCTGCGCGACAGTTTTGTTCGTTGCGGTACGATAGATCCACCAGTTGCTTTTCTTCTCTACATTGTGTTCTATGAACAATCGTCTTTCTATGTCATTTGTTATGCCTACATAGAAATCTGAATAATAATGTTTGTTACTTTTTGTAAGATGTTCTTCAACATCGGCAATAATTTCTTTTGCAGTTTTACGCATAATAATACTTTTTTGATTAAACTTATACTTCTTTATCGCAAAGAAAGCTCTTAACATTGCAACCTAATTTCATTTTTCCAAAAAAAATCAAATGCTAATGCAATTTATTTGTTTTTTGACACGATTTTCTCTGCTCTCTCAATAAGTTTTTGCCTTAATTTATCAGGTTTTATTATTATACACTCGTTCAAATACCCCAGCAATTGAGTTTCAAACTCGTAGTTTGTTATTAAATTGAGTTCAAATACTATATAATTATTAGTCTTTTCCACAATGATCTGACTTTTGTGAAGAGGTTTTGATTCTATGTATCCAGCCGCAGGGAAATCTGCTTTTATTATTATTTTCTCCCTTTTTGCCCCAATATTAATAGATACTCCAACAACCTGATTGAAATAGTCGTCTAAATCTATACCTTGGTATTCCTGAAAAATTAATTCATTTACTTGCTTGATATCTTGAATTCTGTCAATTGGAATGATTACAACAGGCAACTTATTTGTCAAACTTGGATCCATACCAATAAGAAACCATCTATTATTATATTGTCTTAATTGATAAGGATGTATTTCTCTTAAATATGGCTTTCCACGAAACTTCTTATAAGATATATTTAATACGACTTTCTTTATAATAGCGTCATATATAAAAGAAAACCATTTCATTCCTTTCAAATCAGGATTTTGTGCAAAGCATACAATTCCATTAGGGAGATTATTTATATGGAATGTTTCTTCAAATCGTACCAAAGTTTCTTCCATCCAACTACAATCTGGCAACCCTTTAAATCTACCAAGCATCTGGATTGTATCTGATAATTGGGTCATCTCTTTCTGGCTCATAGGTAATTTTAAAATGGAAAAATCAGCTTCACTATAATAGTAATAAGCACGATGACCATTCATTTTTTTTACAATAGGAGCAGAATAACCATTACTATCCATCATGTATTGAATATCATTGCGCAATGTGCGTTCAGAAATCTCCGTTCCATAATGATGGAATGTTGTCTTATTTACAATATCTAATAAATCGTCGATATAATATTTTCGCCTTCTGTCTCGAAAGCATTTATCTAATATTTTATGTCGTTCAAAAGCATTCTTTATTGTTGGCATAGTTATACTTTAATTGATAAAACTTTCATCTTCTTTGTCTTTCATTTGCATCATCATCTCATAATGTGCTTCTTGTCCCATTTTATAAAAAATATCCTTGAAGACTGCTATATTTCGGTTCAACTGATCATCAGATATTTCTACGAAAAGATCATCTGGCAATGAGTGTGAACCATCATTGACCCAACTTAATAAAGACCTACAAATTATACGCTCTTCATAATTGTCAAATTTCTCAAGAATTACTTCAGGACTTATTCCTCCTAAAATTAAGAAATAGTTTTCAATAATTCTTCTCATTATATTCTGGATAACAATACATGAATGTTGTGATTTACTCCTAAGTTCAGTCCACAAAAGTTCATATGAACTTTTTATCGGATTTTGTTCACCATAGTCTTGAATGGAAGATATATTATCACGCTTACGAAGTACCAAATGTTTTACATTATTCCTCCATTTACAATGTTTGTCCAAAAACGCAATTTCTTTATGAAAGTAAACGTTATGAGTAAGTAGTATTACCTGTTTTATAGCACCTTTTCCTGTATGTATATCTGTAAAGACATTTCTTAATAAGGTACTTACAACAAACAAAACACCACTATCTAAACTTGAAACAGGATCGTCAATTACCAGCACCCTATCGGTCGTGATTCCATTAGGATGAAAACTCCCTTTTATCAGCTGCATATAATACAAGAAAGTAATAAAAGTTGTTTCGCCTTCACTTAATGTAGTTTTAGCAGCTTCTCCATTCTCTCGAACTATTTGGTAATGGTTTTTATTATCTTTAACTTCCTGAATTTGAAAATTTGTGAAACCATATCCTTTCAGTAATCGATTTATTTCATTAACGGTAGGAGTAACACTCGTTACCGAGTTCTCTAAATTGACTATTTCTTTTTTGACTGTTTTATACTTTTCTGCAGTTTCATTTCGTTTCCTTTTCAGATTATCAATAGCTGACTTAATACCATTTATTGCGTGTATATACTTTGTAATGGTTGTATCATATTCAGAAGCAAAGAATTTCCATATTTCATTTATTAAAATAGATTTTTCCTTTGTGAAATTATCTACCAGATAATTGTGCTCTTTTATTAAAACATTTGCTTTTGTTAATTCCGCATTAAATGCTTCGATAATATCTGTTGTATTTGTTAAAGTAATAACCCGGCTAGGCTCTTTTTGTTTTAAAGAAATCAATTCCAGATTTTGAGAAAATGTAGCTTTTAGAGCAAACAAAATAGAATTTAGGCTAGTTAAATTGACAAAAGATTTCTCTTGTCTTTTTTGTGTTTCAATAAGATGCTCTAACGAACTTGTCAATACATCGACTGCATTTTTGTATTCTTCATATCTCGCATTTACTTTGCTTATATCTTGTTTGTATATTTCATCAAAAAATCCATTTATTTTTGCACGAAAGGCATCTGTGATAGTATGTTGTTGACAAAAAGGACATATATCACTTCCATCTTCCATATATTTTAGTCCTTGGCTAACCCAATCGGAATTTTTAAATTTATAAATTAATTCTGCAATATCAATATCTTGTTTTCCTATTATAATTTTTGCCCATATAGTATCCACCTCAATAGATGGTAATATAATACTGTCAATTAATGTATATGGTTCTATTCGTAATGGTTGCTGGGCCAATAACACTCTTGCCTTTTTTTTTAATTCATCTATTGGTAAAGGTTTTGAATGTTCTTTATGATAGGCAATCAATAGTTTTTCTATAAATCTATCTTTGGTTCCTGCGCCAATAGCAGATTTAGAAAACCATTGTTCGTATTTTTTGAAAATATTAATCCAAGCAAATTCATTGAAAGTTTTATTTTCTGTTTGTATTGCGATTTCTTGTTTTTCAATTTCAGATTTGTAATTCAAACCATTATTTGTTATTCTTTGTAGTTCCTCTTGTTTTCTTTCAATTTCAGCAATTACAGCTGTACTGGCTTCGCCTAATGTAAAAACTCCAGGCATTTGTTCCAAGAAATTATTTTTACAAAAATCCTTATTGTATGTGAGAATCTCAATTGGTCTATCATTTTCCCAAGAAATTGAGGACTGAACATAAGAATCTATATTTGTAATGGCCTTACCGATTGTGCTTTTGCCTGAACCATTAGCTCCATATATGATATTAATTTGTTTCAAATCATTTATATTAATACCATCATCATTAAATGTAGCGATGTTTTTTATTGATAAAGATTTAATCATGGATTATATTTTTTTAATACTACTGTATTTTGTGTGTTATTTGTTTAATAATTCTATCACTTTATGAATCTCCGAATACGCCATTAAATCCTCCGGTGATTCCTTACATAATTGACATAACTTCTCTGAATTTAACATTGCCCGTTCCAAATCGCCGTTCTCTGTCAGATATTTATAAAGATTGGTTCGTATGAAGTAGCGTTTGGTCTTTTCATATCCCGGCATATACTTCTGTAACTCAGGAATCAGTTGTTCGTAACTCTCATATCGTCGGCAAGCTACATTAGGTAAGAAATGAAGCAGGAACCAGAATTCTGTGCATGGGTTTGTTTCTACGAACATCACTTTGCCGGCATATTTCTTTGCGTCATACTTTTTCTTTGCCCGTTGATATAATTGCATTTCGGTGGGAAACTGCAATAGTCTATCCATATCAAACAGGCATACGATATAATCATATTGCTTGTTTAAATAGGATTCAACTAATTTCAGAATATGGTTGATGTCGCTATGCTGCGGAAAATCAGGCGCTACTTTGAAAGGATAACGACACGCCACCCTCAATGAATCAAAATAGAACCACTCTGTTTCTCCCTCGCCTATGATGGCGATACTTTTTGTTACTGTCCGCCTCATATCATTACTCGTTTAGGTTAATGTATTGACTGCCAAGGAACGGCAGCTTTACTAATTTACCCTGTTTGTAAGCATTATAAGGGGAGAGGTTTTTATGAAGTCCCAAAGATGAAAGACGTACTATTTTAGTTTCTCCGTATTCGTCTTTGTCCGTAAACCATATCGTGTCACGGCGAATGAAATCCTCATTAAGAAGATTGATGTCGTGTGTTGTAAGCAGCATTTGGGATGTTCCTTCGCTGTTCGCTAAAAAGACTTTTATGAAATAAGCCAATAGTTCATAATGGATGCTTGTCTCTACTTCATCAATAGGTACAAAACGGTTAGTCTTTAACAGGAAATTCAGAATTACCGCCATTCCCAAAAATCTCATTGTACCATTCGATTCGTATTCTTCCGATAAATCATATAGCTTATCACCCGCCTTATGTTTAAATGTCAATTCCGCATTTGTGATTTTCCCTTTTCTAAGCATTTCGGCTTTTGCTTCATCACCAATAGGAGCGTTCTGAATCAGTTGTTCCAGTTCCGGGGTAATCAATTCCTCCTCTTCGTGTAATACGACATCTTCTATGTTGAAATCAGATGCTTTCAAAAAGTTTAATATGAACTTCTTCAAGTCGCCCGATTCGTCCTTGTCCAATTGTGATTTGACATAACCTGAAAGAAGCATACCTGGCGAAAGCACATCTTTTACTTGTTTGGCGAAGTAATCGTACACATCATTCAACCTGGTCCGTTCTACATTGCTTTTGCCAAATGCGGCAAGCACACTGCAATTGTTGATTGTGTTGCCGGAAATCACGTCCTGGCTCTTGCGTGGCATTTTCAAGTTTACGCCGAAATCAATTGTCGTGGAATCTGTTTCCGGGTCATAACTGCGGCTGTACAGTTTGGTAGGGCGAATGGAATCGTAAACAATCAATATCTCGGAATGGATATAGTTTGCATCCAATTCAAAACTAAGAATGTACTTCGACCGGTTGATATAGAATACCATAGACATCTTCGTCCTTTCTTTCCTGGACGTATCATCCAGCATGAAAGGAACGACTCCTGTTTTTTCATTTCGGTTTTTGGGCATCCGTAACACAAGCATCCTGAAAAATTCAATGGCATTCAGGATGTTGGTTTTGCCGGAAGCATTGGCACCATAAATTATTCCAACTTTCAGCAACTTTACTCCATCCTTAATTTCATAAGAATATTCATCAGACATAAAGGTATCTGATGAAGGCTCAAAACTTATCTTTTGCGGAGATTTTATTGAGAAAAAATTTTCAATGACGAATTCTGCTATCATATTCGATAAATTTATCTATCACACTGTACAAAGATAGGAATAAAATCGCACACACAAAATTATAACATACATTTCCGTAATAAAATCACAAAATTCAAACATAAAATATAAATTCAAATATTTTTACAACAATAAAATTTCACTCCTCTTAAATGGAAAAAGAGACAGACAAGTTGACCTTGTTTTTATCCCATCCCCTTCACAAATTCAAAAAAAGTCGTATATTTGAAGCAACAATTCAAATATACGGCTTATGAAACGAACACATTTTTTTCATGGAATACTTCTGATTGTACTCATCCTTTCCTTTATGGCATGCAAGGATGACCACGGCCCCATTTACCTGGTAAGTGCTACCGACCATCAACAAATAACTGACGACCAGTTGGAAATCAGCCCGTTCAGTAAAGGCGAAAAATTCTTGATTCGGGGAGGAGACGGGAATTATACCATCAAAAATGAGAAAAAGGAGGTCGTAGACTACCGCTACGACGGCGACACCCTGACATTCATTCCGGTCAGCATCGGAGAAACCTCTACCCTCATTGCTGACCGCTCAGGCAACAGTTACACACTGACGATTGTTGTCAACAACCCGCAAAACAACTACCGGGTAGAAAGCATCAGTGCAGAAGTGGAAGGTGATAATCTTACCAAAGGAGAAGAAACGGAACTGCTTGCACGAATTGCCGAAGACGCTCCGGTTCAGTCAGGCGGACGCTTGCTATTCACCTACTCAGACGCCTCTCTATTATACGGCGACTTGAAAATTTTCCCAAACTATACCGGGAGTTATCAAATCGGACTTTTTGAACGTACATTAAAGTACACAGAAGATACCGGTGAACCTTACCAGCAAATTCAGGTAGAAATGGCAGGAAGCACCAAGAAAACATACACCTTCATGCTGTTCGAGAATGAAACGTCTTCTACCCAGACCACCGACAACACTTCTTCTACAAACGAAGAAGGAGCTGCCACTACCAACTGCTTTATCAAAGAAGAGGTAACCGCACAATACAAGGGAGAGTTCAGCGGACTCACCAAGGCGTATCGGATTTATCACCTGACCAAGCAGCCCTAATATTCCGCCGACACTTTTTTGCACATGTCTCGTATCGAACTTCAATCCTTCGATTTGTTCAACCGCATCGAACGGATTCATCATCAGCCGACGGCTGCCCCCGACAATTTACAAGCTAAATATATCCTGCTCCACAAAGTGCTGGAGCAGGCTTGTTATGAACTGACCACCGGTGTCACGCTCTCGTTCGCCAACCTGTTTTCCCGTCTGGATTACATCTGCAAAGAGAAGAAAATGACTCCCTCCGACCGCTATGCCATCCAGACCATGCGCCGTAACTGTAACGCAGCCATGGGCGACCGTTTTCAGGCCGACATGCAGGAATACCTTTACGACCTGCGGGCACTGGTGCGTTTTGTGTCTTTAGGCTTTGAAGAAGACATTCCAGCTTCCATTCTTCCGGAAATCCCTCACTCCAACCGTCCGTATCAGGGTACACGCCTGTCGCACATCCCGTACGTACGGGCTTCGGTGACCAGTTGGAACGACACGCAAATTTTTGCGGCGACCGACAGTGAAACCGACCCGTTCATCATCATCAACTATGCTAAAGGTGGGTATGACGGCGACCTGCTCTACCTGAAAGACCTGCTTTCTGAAAATCTGCCGCTGAACCTGCTCGACGTGCGCGTGGACGAGGAGAATCACTACATTCCCAACCTTATTGTGATTCACCCCGATTACCTGATTGACATCAGTTCGCTGGCCGCCTGCTTTCGGGAGTACGGGCACCATCCACTCAACTATTTCATGAACAAAATCAAGCCGAGAGCCAATACGGCCCCCATCCTGATGGGTAACCTGGCCAGCCAGTTTCTCGACGACTATATCAACGAGCAGCCGCAGGAGCCGGTGAGCTACCCCCGCACCATCAAGAAATTCTTTGCTGCTTCGGCCCTCGACTTCTGTACCTGCCCTCTTCCAGCCGATTTTCACGCACAGGCACAGGCACAGATGATGAACATCCGCTCGTTTGTTCACGACATACTGCCTCATAACATACGGAACTTCAACAAGAAGAATACCCTGCTCGAAGCCTCCTTCATTTGTGAGAAACTGGGATTGCAGGGGCGTGTGGACATGATGCAGAAAGACTTCCAGGTACTCATCGAACAGAAGGCCGGCAAGCGCGACGAATACCATCGCCGCCATAAGGAAGATCATTTCATTCAGATGATGCTCTACCAAGGCGTACTGATGTACAATTTCGGACAGGAAACCGCCCACATGCAAACCTTCCTGCTCTATTCCAAATATGCCGACGGATTGCTGATAGAACACTTTGCCGAAAACCTGTTCCGGGAGAGCATCAAGCTCCGCAATTACATCGTACACAACGAGATGCGACTGGGCGACGGAGCCATCGGAGAAATTGTAGACTCACTGAGCACCGATTTGCTGAACGAATTGCAGATTGGCGGAAAGCTGTGGAACGACTACCAGGAACCGCAACTACAGACGGCCATCAATACCCTGAAACGCTGTACGCCGCTGGAGCGGGCTTACTTCAACCGCTTTTTCACGTTCGTATCAAAGGAACAGATTCTCAGCAAGACCGGAGGAAGCAACGATGCATCTCACGGATTTGCCGGCAACTGGCATATCCCGCTGCACGAGAAACTGGAGGCGGGCAATATCCTGACCGGACTGACCATCCAAGAGAAACAAAGCAGCGGCCCCGGCAAAGGATACGACCTCATTGAACTGCACATTCCGGCACAGGATGAAGACTTCCTGCCCAACTTCCGCACGGGCGACATGGTGATTCTCTATGCGTATAAGGAAGAACCGGACATGAGAAAGCAGATTCTCATGAAGGGAAACATTCTGGAGTTGCAGCCGGACCGTATGACCTTAGTGCTGCGCAACGGACAGCAAAATAAAGATATTATTGGCGGTAAAGAAGAGGTATTTGCCGTGGAACACGATTTTTCGGATACTTCTGCCAACAACGGATTCCGTGGACTGTATGCTTTTCTGTCTGCACAAGCCGACCGGAAAGAACTGCTGCTCGGTGTACGCCCGCCTGCACAACTGGAGGATGTCAAACTGAACGGCGATTACGGCCGCTTCAACGAACTCATCCTGAAAGAAAAACAGGCCAAGGACTACTTTCTGCTGGTAGGTCCTCCGGGCACTGGAAAGACCTCGTGTGCCCTGCGTTTCATGGTGGAAGAAGCCCTGAGCGAACCGGATACCTCCATCCTGCTATTGTCGTACACCAACCGGGCAGTGGATGAAATCTGTGCCATGCTCACGGATTCCGGCATTGCCGACCGTACCCCGTTCATCCGTATCGGCAACGAACTGTCGTGCGACAAGCGTTTCGTGCCTTACCTGCTGAAATACAGTCTGGATGACTGTCCCAAGCTGACCGACATCCAGCAGAAGATGGCACGCACACGCATCTTTGTGGGTACCACGACCGCCATCAACAACCGCCTCAACCTATTCACGCTGAAGCATTTCCAACTGGCCATCATCGACGAAGCTTCACAGATTCTGGAACCCGACCTGATAGGCATCCTGTCTGCCCGTCATCAGCAGCATAACGCCATCGACAAGTTCGTATTGGTGGGCGACTACAAACAATTGCCAGCCATTGCCCAGCAAAGTGCGGAAGAAGCTGCCGTGACCGACCTCCTGCTGCGGAACATCGGGCTGGAAGATTACCGCAACTCGCTGTTCGAACGCCTTTACAAATCGAGTCCGGATACCTGCCGCAGCATCCTTCACAAGCAAGGACGCATGCATCCGGCCATTGCCGAATTTCCGAACCAGACGTTCTACTACCGGGAGCAATTGGAGAGCGTGCCTCTTCCTCATCAGTTAGAAGAAACGCCTTACGAAGCCGGCCTGACTCCGCAGGACACCATCGACCAGTTGCTGCTGGAACGCAGAATGGTGTTCATTCCCGCAGAAGCTCCAGACCACCTGACCTGCTCGGACAAGACCAACCCGAACGAAGCTCGGATTGTAGCCACTCTGTTAGGCCATATTTACCGCCTGACGGAATCCCGTTTCGACCCGAACCGGACGGTAGGTGTCATCGTGCCCTATCGCAACCAGATTGCCATGATACGAAAAGAGATTGCGCGCCTCCAGTTGCCTGCCTTGCAGGACATCTCCATCGACACGGTGGAACGCTACCAGGGCAGCCAGCGCGACATTATCATCTATTCGTTTACCATACAGAATTTCAGCCAGCTCAACTTCCTTACGGCCAATACGTTTCAGGAGGGCAATTTCCTGATTGACCGCAAGCTGAATGTGGCACTGACACGCGCCCGCAAGCAACTGCTGCTGACGGGCAACCCGCACATCCTCGGGGCCAACATCACCTTCTACAAGCTGATGGAGTATATCCGCCTGCACAACGGATACCTGGAAACGGATGCCCACTCATTCTGCCGGGGAGATTTCACCCTGCCTTCGTACCGGAAGAACTGGGAAGTGGCAGACGGTACCTATTCCCTGCCAGCACATTTCAAGCAGGTATTCTCGGAATTGATAGCCCCACCGGCACAGCTGGAAGAAAACGAAGCCTACTACCGTGAAGCCACTGCCTACGGTCGGAGTGATTTCCGCACCTTGCCCGAAGAGATGTCTCCATCTGACTTCTGCCAGGTATACAACTATTTGTACATGCGGAAACAATATGCTGCTGCCCAGGCTCTCTTTACCGGAAGCGGCAACTGGCTGCACGACCTCATCCGTAAGGTATCAGGGCGCGTGGTATTCTGCGATCTCTCGTGTGAGGCCGGAGCCTCGGGACTGGCTTTTGCCGATGTATGCCGTTCTCTTCCCCATCTGGACCTGACCTACACGGGCATCTACCCCATGCAGGAAATGGGAGAAACGGCCGAAGCCTTTTTCCGTTCACCAGCCTACAAGCACATTCAGGCAAGCTGGTATCCCCGCCTGAGTGCCGTGCCTGCTGCCTTCTGGCAAGCCCATGCCGTACTGACCGAACTGGTGATTTTCAACCTCTCCAGCCTGTTCGACCGCATCGCTCCGCGAGAGGCACGCGACCTGGCTCTACAAATCAACCAATTAGTGCATGCCCGTCCCCTGAACCATTACGTACTGGTGTACCGTGACGATGCGGGTCCCTGCATGCATAACCATTCCTACACGGCATTCTGCAACCACCTGTCGGCAGAGCTGAAACCGCTCCAGCCGCAGATGCCCCTTTTCGGAAAAATCCATTGTGAACCTACCGAAGGAGTTCCAGTTTCGCAGGAATTCCTTTATGAAATACGTACCAACTGATGAATAAAAAACCTATACAGCGTGCCCTCATCGTAGGGGCTACTTCCGGTATCGGAAAAGAAACGGCCTTGCAACTGCTCCAGAAAGGATGGATACTCGGACTGGCTGGCCGGCGTGAAGAGAATCTGAAAGAACTGCAGCAACTGGCTCCGGAGCGTATCCACATCCGGGCCATCGACATCTGTCAGGAGGATGCGACCGACCGCCTGCTGAAACTGATTGAAGAAATGGGAGGCATAGACCTCTACCTGCACTGCTCGGGCATCGGTCATCAAAACTACCAGCTGACACCGGAAATCGAACTCCGCACGCTGGAGACCAACGGCACCGGATTTGTGCGCATGGTGACAGCCGCCTTCCGCTACTTTGCCCAACAGAAAGGAGGACACCTGGCGGTCATCAGTTCCATTGCCGGAACCAAAGGGCTGGGAGCTGCTCCGGCCTATTCTGCCACCAAACGTTTCCAGAACACTTACATCGATGCGCTGGAACAACTGGCTCACATCCAGAAACTTCCCATCCGTTTCACAGACATCCGTCCGGGATTCGTAGCCACCGGGCTCCTGAACGACGGCAAACACTATCCCATGCTGATGCATACGGAGAAAGTGGCCCGCCACATTGTGCGTGCCCTGGAGAAAAAGAAACGCATTGTCGTGATTGACTGGCGCTATCGCATACTGGTGGCTCTCTGGCGACTGATACCCCCTTTCCTCTGGAAGCGACTGCCTGTCAGGAATTAGCCACCACCCGTCCTTCTTTCACCACAATCCGTTGCAAACGGCGATACACATAGATAAATGCCGGAACCAGGAAGAGGTTGGCAAACAGCCAGGCTGTCGGGTCGCCGAAGCATACGCCCCAGAATCCCCACAACGGAACCGCAATCAGACTGACCAGCACACGGGCCACCATTTCCGACACACCGGAGAACATGGCCAACCGTGTATAGCCCGCTCCCTGAATGGTATAGCGCAGGATACTGAGCATACCCAGCAGGAAGAAGAAAGAAGTGTTGATGTGCAGGAACAAAGCCGTATCGTCGATAATCTCGGTCTCATCCGGCGAGATGAACAGCAGGGCAAACTTTTCGGCCAGTCCCCACATCAGGGCACCAATCGCTATGACATAGACGGTCATCATCAGCGTGGCCGACTTGATGCCCATCCAGATGCGGTCCGGCTTTCCGGCTCCGTAATTTTGTCCGGAATACGTCGCCATGGCCATGCCTAAGCTATCCAGCGGACACATCACAAACATCTTGATACGCATGGCTGCCGTGAAGGCTGCTACACAGGCCGTACCCAACGCATTGTTCGCACTTTGCAACATGATGCTTCCAATGGCCGTAATGGAAAACTGCAATCCCATCGGTACGCCGATGTACAACAACTGACGAGCCAGGTCGCTACGGAAACGACGGTCGGCAGGTTCAGTTTTCAAAACATCAAACTTGCGGTACATGTAAATGTAGCACAGCAAAGCCGACAATCCTTGCGAAAAAACAGTAGCTATGGCCGCTCCGGCTACTCCCCACCCCAGTGTAAGAATACAAAACAAATCGAGCACAACGTTCAGTAAGGTAGAAAAAAGCAGGAACCAGAAAGGTGTCTTGCTGTCGCCCAGTGCACGGATAATGCTGGACAACAAGTTATAGAAGAACGTACACGGTACGCCGATAAAAGTAATCAGCAAATAGAGGTAGGCCCCTTCAAAGATGTTCTCCGGTGTCCGCATGGAACGCAAGATAAATCCGCAAAGCAGACTGGTGACAATGGCTACCGCGACCGACATCACCGCCGCCAGCTTCAGACTGACCGATACATAGCGCCGCATCGTCACATAATCGCGGGCTCCGAACTTCTGTGCCACCGGAATGCCGAAACCTCCGCAACACCCGTTGCAGAATCCTAAAATCAAAAAGACGACCGACGTACTGGCACCAACAGAAGCCAGCGCATTGATACCCAAGAACTTTCCGACAATAGCCGCATCCACCAGCGAATACGTCTGCTGGAGCAGGTTGCCCAGCAACAATGGAAAAGTAAAATTCAGAATCAGCGGCAGACTCGGCCCTGATGTCATCTCTCTAGACTGTGCCATAATTTCCTCTCGTTATCCTTAAAACTTAACAAACGTGCAAAAGTACACGAAAGTCACGAAACGAAAGAAAATCATCCCGTTAAATAAGGTAATTCAAGCAATATTTTTGCCTTAAATCAAGCACTAAAAAAACGCACTTGCGTTTCAAACCAAACACAAGTACATTTTACCTGAAACGCACTTACGTTTTACTTCAAACGCAAGGACGTTTTGAATCAAACGCAAGGGCGTTTTTTCAACTTATCCCAACAGATTTATAAAACACAAAGAATCAACTATTTAACCACATCTTTAAAAGAGTCATCCGTTCGCGGCTGATTTGTATCGTACCCTCATACGCCGGCCATACACTCACCACAGCCTTTCCGTTGAAGTAGTGCTGAATATTGCGTATGGAATCGGCCGAGAGGATAAACTGGCGGTTCACCCGGAAAAAGACACGCCCGTCCAGCTGCTCACTCGTTGCTGCCTTGGCCAGCGAGCTTTCCGTCAGACATACCTGACGTACGGCCTGCGTATAAGTATAGTAAGCAGTCTCCACCTCCAGACGAACGCCGTCGGCCACCTTACTCTAGTTCTCCAGCGCCCTGTTCACATCGAGCTTGCCGATGCGCCGTGTATTCTTCCGCTTTCCCCATTCAAAAATCGGTACGCTCAGTTTGGCATACACCATGTAATTAGGGTCCAAATCTGAGTTAAAGTCATATCCGGGCGAAGAATAACTTCCGTCTACCCCGACAGACAGTTTGGGAAGATACCGTGAGTTGGCAATACGGGCAGCCGACTGCTGGATAGCTACCTAATTGGCTGCAATACGTAATTCCGGACGATGCGCCATGGCCGTTTCCAACGTTTGTTCATACACCTGGACTTCAGTCAACGGAACCACGAGCGAATCGGTCAGTATCACCTTGTCAGAAGCCTCTCCCGAGAAAGAGTTCATCGAAAGCCGGGCCACCTCCGCTTCATTGCGGGCCTGCTCCAGCCGGAACTCGGCATCATTCAGTTTGACTTCCGCCATCAGCAAGTCGTTGCGGTCGGTATACTCCTCCTCCACACGATGCCTGACCACTTCCACCAGAGCTGCCACAGATTCCTTGAAACCGGCAGCCACCTCCACCATTTCCTCACAGGCCACCTTATTCCAGTAATACTGGTCTGCCTGATACAGCACGTCGTTCGTCACCCGCTTTTCTTCGTACAAGGCACTCTCCTTTTCCTTTCGGGATTTCTCCAGTCCGGCTTTCAGTGCCCCTCCCGAATAGACAGGCTGCAACAAAGTCACGGAAGCCCCGTACTTGGTGTCACGCCCCTGAAAATACAGCGGAGTTTCTATGGACGGAAGTTCCCTGTAAAGCTCCAGCGGGTTACCCGTGTAACTGGCATTGGCATTTCCGCTCAGCGAAGGAAGGAAATCAGCCTTAATCATCAGTGCCATGTTTCCCCACTCATTGCGGGCATTCAGCACCTTGGGATTCTTCCGCATGATTTCCAGCGCCAGGTTGGTCAAAGAATCGAGCACCTCCGGATCGTCTCCGCAGAAGCGTGCCTCAATCAAGGCTTGCGGAATGGAGTTTATCTCGAAACTGTTCACACGGACCAGCGCGTCCGGAAACATGGCCGGCAGACGGTCGTACAGCATAGCCTGAAGCTCACGTGACTTTTCCGGCGTGTCAGCTTCTACCAGGCATTGCGCATAATTAGGCTGCGGACCATAAGCCGCATTGGCCAGGTAATAACGGGGCGGTGTCTGTCCGACAAACGACGACACCTTTTTCACTCCTTCCAACGAATTCAGATAGGCTGTCATCTCCGTCATCTGACGGTCACTTTCTTCTATACGTGTACCCTCGGGTAACCAAACGTCGACCGAAAAATATTGCTTGTTGAGCAAGGGCATAAACTGCTGCGGAATAAAGCGGAATGCCCATCCGGCAATGACCAGCAACAGCACCATCGCTCCTAAAACCACATAGCGTCTCTGTATGGTCCATCTCAATGCCTGCCGGAACAGGTCGTATGCACGGCCGCTGAACAGTTCGCCCTTCAACTCATCCGGACGCGGACGACGCACAAACTCCTGCACAAAGAATACATTCTGCGTAATGGCCAGTACCCAGCTCAGCAAAAGAGATACCGCAATGACAATGAACAGTGAAGACAGGATTTCACCAGTGATATGCGGTGACAGGTAGACCGGAAGAAAGGTCAGTACCGCAATCAGGGTCGCTCCCAACAGCGGCATGGAAGTGCCCGACACGGCATCCAGTATAGCTTTTCTCTTTCGCATGCCCCGCTGCATGTTCACCAGTGCGGCATCGTACACCACAATGGCATTGTCCACCAGCATACCCATGGCAATAATAATGGCTGCCAGCGACATACGCTGCAAGGCTATGCCGGAAAACTGCATGTAAATCAACGTACCGAAAATGGAGAATATCAGTCCGCTGCCAATCAGGATTCCATTCTTGAAGCCGATAAAGAACAGCAGTACAGCCACCACGGTCAGGACCGAAAGAATCAGATTCCACACAAATCCCTCGTTGGCCACAGCCGATTCGTGCCCCTGGTCATAGATAATATCCAGATTATATCCGTCCGGCATTTCCTCACGCAAGTCTGACACACGGTTTGCCACCAGCTCCGCCATCTCTACCACATTTCCATCGGACACCGTAGAAATGGCTATACCCACCGCAGGCACATTCCCGACCTTCATCAGGTTTCTGGCCGGACGCACATAGCTCTCGCTAATATCCGCAATCTCTCCCAGCCGGAAATATTCTCCCTGCCGGGAAACGACTGTCAGATTTTCCAGTTCTTCCAGACTGGAGAAACTGCCGGAAGCTTCCACCCGCAAACGATGAGAAGACGTCTCCAGTCCTCCGGCATCCACCACCTTATTCTGACGCTCAAAGGCAGAGGCTATATCGGCCATGGTTACACCAGTGCTGGAAAGCAATGCCGGATTGACCGTTATATCAATCGTGCGACTCTGCACGCCGAACAATTCCACTTTAGCCACATCTTTCACGTTCAGCAACTCGTTCTTGATTCGCTTGGCCTGATCCTCCAACTCACGATAAGTATGCGTTTCGCTGCTCAGTCCGTAGAATACGCCCAGCACATCGCCGAAATCATCGTTCACCACCGACGGTCCAGCTCCAGCAGGCAACTTGGACTGCACATCTCCCACTTTCCGCCGCAACTTATCCCAAAGCTGCTGCATCTCGTCGGCACGGATTTCCTTTTTTACATATACCGTGATTTTAGACAGACCGGCCCGGTTATCCGTTTTCAGATAATACAGCTCACCCAATGACTGAATGGCTTCCTCCAGCACATCCGTCACCTGTTGTTGCACCTCCATAGGAGAAGCTCCCGGATAAGAGGTAGTGACCACTGCCTGCTTAATCGTAAACGGCGCATCCTCCAGTTTCCCCATATTGTAGTAAGAGAAAATACCTCCTCCCAATATCAGAACCAGCAACAACCAGCTCAAGGCCCTGTTCTGCAAAAAGAATTTCGCTAATCCTTTCATTCGTCTTCCTCCTTTATTCTTCGATGGTCACTTGCTCCTGTTCCGACAAAAACGGCAAACGTGTAGTTATCACGCGGTCGGCCGGTGAAATGCCCGACAGAATCTCTACCCGGTCCTCCTTTTTCAGCTTGCCCAACATCACCGCAACTCGTTTCACCCGGCTCTGTCCGTCTACGCACCATACAAATGCCCCGTGTTCCGGGTCATGGCAAACTACTTTCTGAGGGAGTGTCAGATGATTCTTCTCTCCATCGGCTGCATACGACACAGCAAGTGTACCCGACATACCTCCCAACAAACGTCCGTCCTTGTTATCCAAGATGGCAGTCAGCAAATAAGAAATGTTGTTCTCCGTAGCAGTCTGCGTCAGGAAATATTCAGAAGGCACAAATTCCCTGTCAGGAAGAGCATTGAAGCGAACCACACACGCCACAGAATCTTTTTGCCGCATCTGCAACGCCATATCCTCAGGCACGTAGGCTTCTACCTTGATGCGTGAAAGGTCGATAAACGTCACCACCGGAACCGACGGTTTCACATCCTGGTAGCGCTCGATATGCGCCTGCTGCACATAACCGTCGAAAGGCGCATACAGACGACTGTCTTCCCAGGCGTTGACTGCCGCTTCATAATCCGCTTTGGTGCGTTCGTAGTTTGCCTTTGCCTGCTCATAATTCATGCCGGAAATGTTATCTTTGGCATACAAGCTGGATATACGAGCATAATCGACCTCTGCCTGACGATACAATGCCTCCGTGCGCTGCTTCTGGATGACAAAATCACGTTCATCAATGGCCGCAATCAGTTGTCCCTTCCGGAAAAACTGTCCCTGCTGCACATCAAATGCATGTACAGGTCCTCCCACCCGAAAGGACAGTTCCGACAAGCGGTAAGGCTGCGAAATAAACGTATAGCACCGTGAAGAGGGAGCCTCCATGACTTCGGCATGAACCACCTTCACGCTGGGAAAAGAGGCCTGTTCCTGTGGCGTACGACTGCATGCGCACAAGCACATCCCTGCAAGAAATAAAATCTCTGTTTTCATTCTTCTACAATATTATCATTCTACGCCACAAAGATAGCAGGCCCCATCGTCCCCTTTCACGGGAATTATTCCCAAGCCGCGCCTGAAGTGACTGAACCGTAGAAACCAGCCACCCAAACCTTTTTTCGCTGCATTTGCAGGAAGAAGCTAAAAAATGATTTATTACCATTTGTGAATTTTTTAGTGTAAGAATTGGCTTACCTTCGCAGCCAAATGCAAAAAACAGAGAAAAGACATGAAAGACAGTATTGACTTCGGAAGTATGGACATTCCGAAATTATTCCGGAAATTACTTATCCCTACGGTGCTAGGAATGATTTTCTCGGCCATCTTCATCATTACCGACGGCATTTTTGTGGGAAAAGGTATCGGCAGTGATGCCCTGGCTGCCGTCAACATTACGGCTCCGCTTTTCCTCATCAATACAGGAGTGGCGCTGATGTTCGGTATCGGTGCATCGGTCGTAGCCTCCATTCATCTGTCGCAAGGAAAAGTAAAGGTTGCCCGTATCAATATCACGCAGGCAGTGGTGGTTTCCTCCTTATTGCTCATCGCCTACGCCGCAGTCATCCTCTGCAACGTGGAAAAAATTGCCTTGCTGCTGGGAAGCTCTCCCCGTCTGCTGCCTCTCGCCACGGAATACATGCACTGGTTTGTCCCCTTCCTGGTCTTCAGTGCCCTGCTAAGTTCCGGCATGTTCTTCGTGCGACTGGACGGCTCGCCCAATTATGCCATGGTGTGCAACATCATACCGGCCCTGCTGAATATCGGACTGGATTATCTGTTTATTTTCATTTTCAAATGGGGAATGTTCGGTGCGGCCTTAGCTACCAGCCTGGGATACATCGTAGGTGCCCTGATGATTCTGATTTACCTGATGCAGCCGCACCGGGTACTGCACTTGTGCAAAGTGAAATTATCATCCAAGAGTCTGCGTCTCACCCTCCGCAACACGGGTTATATGTGCAAACTAGGATTGTCCAGTTTCCTCTGTGAAGCAGCCATTGCCACCATGATGTTTACCGGCAACTACGTATTCATTCACTACCAGGGTGAAGACGGAGTGGCTGCCTACAGCATCGCCTGCTACTTCTTCCCCATCATTTTTATGGTATACAATGCCATTGCCCAGTCGGCACAGCCCATTCTCAGCTACAACTTCGGTGCCGGAAATCCGGAGCGCGTACGTGCTGCCTTTCGCCTGGCCCTGCTGACCGCCATCTCCTGCGGTGTCGTGGTATTTGCCGTTACAACCCTGTTCTCCGCTCAAATCACCTCGTGGTTTATTGACAGTTCCTATCCGGCACACGACCTGGCCGTTAAAGGACTTCCCCTGTTTGCTTCCGGCTTCGTGTGCTTCGGCATCAACATTGTATCCATCGGCTATTTCCAAAGTGTGGAACGCGACCGTCCGGCCATGGCTATCACCCTGCTGCGTGGTTTTATCCTCATCCTGTTCTGTTTCTGGCTGATGCCCATCCTGTGGGGAGTACCGGGAATCTGGCTGGCCGTCCCCGTTTCCGAACTGCTGACCTTTCTTTTTGTCATTACCATCTATTGTCGCAGGAAACGAAGCTAAAGATTTATTACCTTTGTGCCTGCATAAACGCAAAAAGGAATGAAAGCTTTTATTGAGATACTTCGTGAAAAATACGGACTGGCACAGCCGGAAGCCGAAAAGCTGCTGGAACAGATGGAACTGCTAACCTACCGGAAAGGGGAACATATCGTACGGGAGGGAGAGCGTAACTCTTCCTTCTATCTAGTAGCCGACGGCATCTGGAGAGGACATTATCTGCGCGACGGAGTGGATGTTTCACTCTGGTTTGCTTTTCAAGGTGACAGTATCTTTTCCTCCTGGGGATATGTGGCCGGACTTCCTTCTCTGGTTTCCATCGAAGCCATGAGCGACAGCCGTGTCTACCGTATCTCTAAAAGCAAGCTGGAGACTTTTTTCTCTTCTTCCGTCTTGTTCGCCAACATCGGAAGAATCATCTTTGAGCGCCAGTTTCTGGACATGGAAAACTGGATGATAAACGGAGGTGCTGCACAAGCCAAACAACGTTACCTAGCACTTCTGGAGCAAAATCCGGAATTATTGCAGCACGTACCACTGAAGCACATCGCTTCTTATTTGTTTATCACACCTCAGTCGCTCAGTCGTATACGAGCAGAACTGAGCAAGAAGAAATAACGGTATGAATACTTATCGAACTCCGGTGATGGCATTAATCCAATATCTACCATCCCGGTGTACAGTCTGAATATTTATTTGATGCGTATACTTCCCTGCCTGATAAGTAACCTGATAATTATCAGGCTCCAACGGAACAACCTTCAGACTGTGAAACCACATACAGTCGAAATCAAAATTCGTAATCAAAAGGTCATAGCCCTCAAAACCATCCTGTAAATTTTCTAATTCTACCTTCTTAAATTGTTCTAAAGCTGTGTGAGACAGATGAGACAAGCGCAAAGACTGTAACCTGGAATTCAAATCGCTGCACATACTACAATAGGTAGCTAAGTAAAGTTTATAAAAACTTTCGACCAATGATTCTCCCGACGAACTATCTATTTTATATGAAGCTGTATTTTCAAAACCGGTCAACCACTCATCTCCATATTGAGTACCATTTTCAATGGGAGTAATATATTTTATCTTACATTTTTCATTCACATACCCCACTTTTAATGGAATCTCCACCAGACTAGCACTATCTTTTTCATTCCAAAGATAGCTTACCATATACCAATCGTCTGCAATTTCTCTTACATTCAATGTCTTAATTGCATCTGAATTCATATCCTGCGCCCGTATAATCGGATCTCCTCCCGTAGCATTACGCATTCTTTGGAGTTTGGCAGCCATTTCTTCAGTTAAATACTTCCTGCACAGTGTTTCATTGGTTGAATCCACATTTAAAATATTCGCCATATAGCTCGTATAGAATATTTTAATTTCATCTATGCATGCACCGAAGCAGATAGCACTAAAACAAAACAACAAAACAGATATAAATATAAACCTTCTTTTCATGGTATAATATAATTAGACTGCATCGCCAGGTTGTACAATTGGAAACATTCTTGTTCGTAGTTCCTTCAAACTAATCTACACAAATATACAAAAATCCCAACAAAGCATGAAAACCATACTTTTTTATTTGCCATTTTAGCCAATATATACTAAGTATCAAAGCATAAAAAAATTCCGTATAACCCTTTCGGATTATACGGAATCTCTTCTATCTATTTGTTACAGATTACTTGACTTCTTCAAAGTCAGCATCCTGTACATTGTCATTGTTCTTGCTTGAACCCTGACCTGCATTGTTATTTGCCTGACCTGCGTTAGGACCAGCCTGAGCACCACCTGTCTGAGCGTACATTTCAGCACTTGCTGCCTGGAAAGCTGTCTGCAATTCAGCGCTTGCAGCATCGATACCAGCCAAATCCTGAGCCTTGTGAGCGTCTTTCAGTTTCTGAAGAGCAGCTTCGATAGGAGCTTTCTTGTCAGCCGGAATCTTATCGCCAAGGTCTTTCAATTGATTTTCTGTAGAGAAGATCAAGCTGTCTGCCTGGTTCAACTTGTCGATGCGTTCCTTTTCTTTCTTATCAGCTTCTGCATTTGCTTCAGCTTCAGCTTTCATACGGTCGATTTCTTCTTTGCTCAAACCAGATGAAGCTTCGATACGGATAGCCTGTTCCTTACCTGTAGCCTTATCCTTCGCAGAAACCTTCAAGATACCGTTGGCATCGATATCGAAAGTTACTTCAATCTGAGGTACACCACGACGAGCCGGAGCGATACCTGTCAGGTTAAACTGACCGATTGACTTGTTCTGAGCAGCCATCGGACGTTCACCCTGCAATACGTGGATGGTAACTTCTGTCTGGTTATCAGCTGCAGTAGAGAACACTTCGCTCTTCTTGCACGGAATGGTTGTGTTGGCATCAATCAACTTGGTCATTACACCACCCATTGTTTCAATACCCAATGTCAACGGAGTAACATCCAGCAATACGATGTTGCCTACACCAGCTTCTTTGTTCAATACGGCACCCTGAATACAAGCACCTACGGCTACTACTTCATCCGGATTTACACCCTTAGAAGGAACTTTGCCGAAGAAGTCTTCAACCAGTTTCTGTACAGCCGGGATACGTGAAGAACCACCAACCAAGATGACTTCATCGATATCTGCGTTATTCAAACCAGCATCGCTCATAGCTTTCTTACATGGTTCAAGACAAGCCTGAATCAAGTTGTGAGCCAAAGCTTCGAATTTAGCACGAGTCAATGTCTTAACCAAGTGTTTAGGAACACCGGCCACCGGCATGATGTACGGCAGGTTGATTTCAGTTGATGTAGAAGAAGACAATTCAATCTTAGCTTTTTCAGCAGCCTCTTTCAAACGCTGCATAGCCATCGGATCAGTTGTCAAGTCAGCACCTTCATCATTCTTGAATTCCTGTACCAACCAGTCGATGATAACCTGGTCGAAATCATCACCACCCAGGTGAGTATCACCGTTAGTTGACAATACTTCGAATACACCGCCACCGAATTCCAGGATAGAGATATCGAATGTACCACCACCAAGGTCGAATACGGCTACCTTCATATCTTTGTTAGCCTTGTCTACACCGTAAGCCAATGCAGCTGCAGTCGGTTCGTTCACGATACGTTTTACATCCAGACCAGCAATCTGACCAGCTTCCTTCGTAGCCTGACGCTGAGAGTCAGAGAAGTATGCCGGAACGGTGATGACAGCTTCTGTTACTTCCTGTCCCAAATAATCTTCAGCAGTTTTCTTCATCTTCTGCAGAATCATTGCAGAGATTTCCTGCGGAGTGTACAGACGTCCGTCGATGTCTACACGCGGAGTGTTGTTGTCACCCTTTACTACTGAATAAGGTACACGAGAAATTTCTTTCTGAACCTGATTGTAAGTTTCACCCATGAAACGTTTGATAGAATATACTGTACGTTTCGGGTTTGTGATAGCCTGACGTTTAGCAGGGTCACCTACCTTACGTTCGCCGCCGTCTACGAAACCTACTACTGAAGGAGTGGTACGTTTACCTTCGCTGTTGGCAATTACCACCGGTTCGTTACCTTCAAATACTGCAACACATGAGTTTGTTGTTCCTAAGTCAATACCAATAATCTTTCCCATAATTGTATCTATTTTTATTATTTTCTAATTTGGTTTATTCTGTAACGCCGAAACGTTACGCCCTTTAAAAGACAAATGCCATGCCAGAACAAAAAAAAGCCCGTGCCAGCATTTTTTTCTGACACGGACTGCCATTTTGGCTGTTTTATGTGACATTCTTGTCTCACACATTCAGATGAGACTGACAAAATCAGAGGAACTCACCCCAGAAAGGAGCTGACAAAAGTGGTTCTGTCAGGAAAGGAATCTGAAAGAACAACACAATTCCTATAGCCAGGGCAATCATCCACAACAATACCAGCACTACTTTCGTAGAGGTGCCCATGGGCTTCCAGCTACCGAACGACTGCATGACAGCCTGAATCAGTCCGGCTACCGGGATACCGACAATCAGCAGACCGCATACGGTGAGCCCGACAATCATTCCCGGCATGGTGCACACACCACTCCAGTCTACCCAAGGCAATATATTATAGAAGAAGGCAGGCAGACTGACGATGACTCCCGTGGCGGCCATCAGCAGGGCAAACAAGACGATGAGTCCTACCAGCAGGAAAGGAGCGCAGCATATCAGCAACAGCACCAGGCAAAGTTTCAGCAGAAAACCGACCACGGCTACCACCCCATTGCCAAACTTATGCAAGGCGGAGCGGGGCTGTTCTGAATGCACATACTCGTTTACCTTTTCAAAACCGTCGGTCACCGTCCGGCCGATGTTTTCCACATTGATGGGTTCTCCGCGCATCTGCAACTTTTCCGTAGCCGTATGTGCCAGCGGGATGATAATCCATGCCAGCAGATAAGCCAGAATCAAACCATGAATAAAAAATCCGGCCAGAATAAAGACGATGCGGGTCCAGGTCACATCCCAGCCGAAATAAGCTGCAATGCCCGATACCACCCCACCCAGGATACGGTCGTCCGGATTACGGAACAGACGTCGGCTGGTTTCTGTCGATTCGCTATCGAAAGTCTTGCTGTTCGATGCAGACGGGTTACCGTCTTCTTCGCCATTCAGTTCCTCCGGTTTTCCCATACGGGCAATTACCTCTTCCACCTCTTTAATAGTAATCACCTGTAGTCCGCCACGCAATGCCTCATCAAACAGTTCGGCAATACGGGATTCTATGTCGCGCACAATCTCTTCCGCTCCTTCATCCTTACGGAAATGATAGCGGAGGTTGTTCAAATAATTATCCAGCAGGATATAGGCATCTTCATCTATATGATATACGGTGCCACCTAAATTTACAGTCAGTGTCTTTTTCATGTCATGTGATTTTTAAATGTTTTGTCTTAAATGATTCACCGTGTCGGAAAGTCCGTCCCAGGCACTTTCCAGTTCTTTCAGAAATTCCTCCCCTTCCGGAGTCAGTCCATAATACTTGCGGGGCGGTCCTTGCGTGGACTCCACCCACTCGTACGACAGGAGTCCGTCATTCTTCAGGCGGGTCAGCAATGGGTAAAGTGTGCCTTCCACCACAATCAGCCGGGCCTCTTTCAGCTTCTGGATAATGTCGGAAGAATAGGCAGACTCCCGGTGCAACAGCAACAGAATGCAATACTCCAGCATTCCCTTGCGCATCTGCGATTTTACATTGTCTACATTCATTTCATTTCATTTATCTTGTATGACACAAATATAGGTTTTATATCGATACTATGTATTGCAAGGTATTATAATTTCAAAACTTTTAACAAGTTTATGTTTCGATAAAACCCATACATACAAAAGATAAACTACTTTTGCAGAAAACACATTATAAAAAAGAAATGCCTATGTTTACGATTAGAAAAGCTACTCTTGCAGACATTGAAGTCATCCGGACGCTGGCGGCACAGACCTTTCCCGCTACCTACCAGCACATTCTGACTCCGGAACAGATTGATTACATGATGGACTGGATGTATTCCAGCGAGAGCCTGAGAAACCAGATGGAGAAAGAGCATCACATTTACTACATTGCTTACGAGGAATGTGAGCCCGCGGGCTATGTGTCCATCCAGCAGGAGGATACGGATTTGTTTCACTTGCAGAAGATTTACGTACTCCCCTACTTTCAGAAATACAAACTCGGACGGCAACTGTTCCAGCAGGCTATAAAGGGCATCAAAGAACTTCATCCGGAACCTTGCCGCATGGAACTGAATGTGAACCGACAGAATCCTGCACTTGGATTCTATGAGCACATGGGCATGAAAAAGGTTCGCGAAGGGGACTTTCCCATCGGCAACGGATATTACATGAACGATTACATCATGGGCATGGACATCTAAGGCTCCCCGCCGCCGTTTTCATCTCTTTGCTTTGCAGACGGGGGATTCCTTCTACAGCTTGCAAAACAAAGAAATGAAAAACGGCACGGACATGTCGACCAGCAGCCCGTGGAAGATGGCAAGGGGTACCATTTCCTTTCCAGACACACGGATAATGGAGGGAAGAGCTACATCGACCGAGGTTACTCCGGCCACCGAAATAGGAGCCAGTTTTCCGAAGTATTTGCAAATGAAAGGAGCTCCTACCAGTGCCACCAGCTCGCGGATGACATTCGTCAGAAGTGCAATCGTGGCCAGTTCCGTAGCCAGCTGTGCACCAAGGTCAGGGGTTTTGAGTTCCATAATCAGGATGGACGAAAGCGAATAATACCCCAGTCCGCTGCCCACGGCCAGACAGTCGAACACACTCCAGCGAGTCAGTAACACACTGACCAATGCCGAAAACAACAGGGTTCCTCCGATGGTGGCCAGCGGTATCAGCAGCATCTTGGGACGGAAACCACGAAGCAGTTCCTTGAAATCCTCTCCACCACCAATGCTGACGCCTACCTGAAACATCAGGGCATACAGAATATACATGGACAAGTGGTGCGTATCTCCCAACTCCCATCCGGAAAAGTTCCACACGTAGCCTAACACACAGCCTACAAAGAACATGGACAATACCAGCAAACTTCCTTTCATTTTTCACCTCCTTCCTTAAAGAACAACAGATATACCACGCGTGCCAGCAACACACTTCCCGTAATGCCGGCCACACTGAGCAGCAACGCCTGTCCGCCGAAAGACCCTAAGTTTCCTACAATCAACGGATTGTAACCCACGGAAAGTCCTAACACGAACAGCATCAGACAAATGGTACACGAGATAGTCAGATTCACTTTTTTCAAAAAAGCGCACATACGAAGGCTATATCCTGCCAGAATACCTGCCAAGACAATCAATAAAATAATCCACATAACAAAATTGAGAGTAAAAGTTTATAAGAAAGATTTCACACCACGTCAGGAAGACGCAACTTCCCGTGTCTTACAAACTTTCATGAAGAAATCCGCTGAACCAATGCGCACGGGCATGACATCTCCGGTAAAGCGCCGTACTGACCTTTATCCGAACTACCTTATGTTGCCTACACATGTTCATACGCTGTATATTATATTCTAAATCTTTGTAAGTTCTAACCCTAGTCTATTTTTGTGAAAACGTAAAATATGTTTTTACGTTTTCCTGCCCGGAAACCTATGTTTCACTTTGCAGAGCCGTACGTTTCCCGGTCGGGAACCCTACGTTTCTCACGTGAGAAACCTACAAAAGTTCCTGAAAAAGCTACATCTTCTTCAGGACGTTTTTACTTTATCTGCTTCCCAATTGCGCTGCAAAGATAGCTCAAATCAAATTAATATGCAATTAATATGCAGAATTTATTACAAAGGGCCATCGGAAATACTTCCCGACAGCCCTTCACATCAAGAAAAAGTTGTTTTAACGACGCCCCGTGACTTGCAGATATTCTCTTTTTTTCAATTCATAATCCGTATAGCTCTCCACGTACTTGTCGCAACTCTGCTGAAACAGGGTCTGTGCATCAAGCAAATCGCTCATCGTACAGGTGCCTGCCTTGTAATAATCGGTATTCAGGCGGAGATTCTCGGTGGACTGCTCAATGGACAGACGGGCAATCTTCATCTGCTCGTATGCCTCGTTCACCCCGTTCCAGGCATTCTTCATGCGGATAACCAGCAATTCTCCCTGGTCGGCCAGCTGGTTTTCCGTGTTCTTCACCTGAAGCTTTTCTTTCTTAATGGCATGGCTTCCTCCCCACCATCCGGTCAGGGGAACGGTCACCGTAGCAAATCCCACCCAAAAACGCTGGTCTTCCGGCAAGAAGTTATGGTATACATAGCCTCCGCCAATGGCCACCGTAGGCAAGTTCTTTCCTACCGCCATCTTGTATTGCAAGCGGCTGGCCTTCACATTCTGCTGTAGCAAAGCATATTCGCTGGTAAGTCCCAATGCCGATTCCGGATCGCAATAAAGGCTGTCGGGGCGTGCAGGCAGCTGAGCATCCACCGCAAAGGCCACGTCAAAGGTATCAGACGAAAGTCCGGTGTACTGTGCCAGCATGTTCTGGGATACCGACAAGGCATTTTCCATCTGCAAACGAGTACTCTTTGTTTCATTCTGCCGCAATTGTACCTGAAGCAAATCATTCCGCGTCACGATTCCAGCCTGTACCGAAGCTTCCACATCACTCAGGATACGTGCCAGTTGGGCTTCGACTTTAGACAAGGTTTTCAGCTTTTCTTTCAGTATCACTACCCGCCAGAAATATTGTTCCGTAGTGAGGCATACTTCATTGTCGGACAAGTTCCGTTGCAGACGTTTCACTTCCACTCCTACCTTGGCCAGCTGGTTTCCGTTTACAATCTGTCCGCCGGTGAACAACGGCAGGGAGGCACCGACTCCTCCCGCTATTCCGTTCTTCAGCATGGACATGTTCATGTCCGGTCCCAAACTCATCTGCATCAATCCTTTATCAGCCATGAAACCGGTTCCAGCCGCGCTCACGCTCGGAAAATAATTGGTAAATGCCTTTTTCTTGTCCTGCTTGGCCATTTCCAGTTCATTGTTTGCATTCTTCATTCGCACATTGTTTGTCAAGGCAGCCTGAATGCATTCATCCAGCGTGTAGGCTTTCTGTCCGAAAGCCCCATTCATACACGCCCCACCTATCAATAGGAAAGCTATTATTCTGTTTCGATTCGTTTTCATAATGATTCTTCTTTTGATTGATTCCTAATCACCTCATCAGGCTTTCTCCAATGCTTCCAGCTGGGCACGTTTCTGACTGCTTCCCCTGAAAATCAACAGGTAAGCCACCGGAAGCACCGTCAAGAGGAAGAGCATGGTAATCAGCGTACCGTAACAAATCACTGTACCCATCGGCATCCAGAGTCCGCTCTTGCCCAATATCATCGGAATGACTCCCATGGAGGCAGCGGCCGAAGTCAGGAAGATGGGTCGCATACGTCGGCGGGCAGAATGGTAAATGGCATCACGCACGCATAGTTTCTCCGTAGCCCGAAGTTCCTCAGCATAGTCAATCATGATAATACCGTTACGCACGATAATTCCCATCAGGCTGATAATACCCAGTGTGCAAGTCATACCGAAATCCACTCCTTGTATCAGTACGCCCACTGCCGTACCGAACACACACAGCGTCATGCTGGCAAATATCAGTAGAGCAATGCTAATACGCTTGAAATGAGCCAGCAGAATGAAGAAGATGATGAAAGCCGCAATGGCCAGAGCTGCCATGATAGGCGGAAGGTTTTCATTGTCCTGCTCGTCGTCACCTCCGTAAGCCAACGTCACTTTATCCGGCAGAGGGATAGCTGCCACTTTTTCCTTTATCACACTCGTCAGGGCAGTCACGTTCACGTCACGGCGCACATCGGCCATGACCGTAATGGTATAGATACCGTTCCGGCGTACCAGCTGTCCGTCTTTTACGGAAGGTACCACTTCTGCCACCTGCCGCAAGGGAACCTGCGTACCGCCCAATACCGGAATCAGTTCGTTTTCCAGATCGGAGAAACCGGCACAATCGGCTCTCTCACTTTTCAATGTCACGGGGATGTCATAATCTCCTTCCCACACACTAGCCACCTTTATACCGTCGCCATAGCGCATGGCCAGCGTGCTTTCCAATTGCACATTCTGTATGCCCAGACGAGAAGCCTCATCTTCTTTCAGCACCACCTTGGCCGAAGTCTGCGGTTCACTGAAGTTGGTCTGTGCCAGCCGTATTTCCGGCATCTGACGCAACATGCTCAGGTATTTCCCAGCCACGGTTTTCAGTGAATCCAGATTCTCTCCACTCAGACGGAGTTCTATCGGATAGACTGCCTGACTGAAACTGATTTGCTTGAACCTTACCCGCACATCCGGAAAAGCATCGGTATAACGCGGAGCATATTCATCCAACAGTTCCACAGTTTCCTTATTCCCTTTCGTGTTCACAATCAGTTGGGCGTAGTTCGTTCCTCCTAATTGCGGAGCGTATGCCGTATGGAAACGAGGGGAAGAACAACCGATAAATGAAGTGACGGAAGTCACCCGCGGGTCTTTACGGAACACATGCTCCATGGTATCGGCAGCCCAGGCCGTTTTTTCTACAGCCGAGCCCGTAGGCAGATAGATTTCTACGGCAAACTGGTTACGGTCGGCTACCGGCATCAGTTTCTGTGGCAGTTTCCCCATCAGGAAGATACCCACCAGCACGGAAGCGATTCCTCCTAACAGAGTAACATACGGATGGGCAAAGCACTTGTCAAGCAACTTATTGTAATAGGTCTGCAAAAATTCCATGAACGAGAATCCTTTTTTATGCGAAGGTATCGGCTTACGGATGAACCAGAACTGCATGAACGGTACCAGCAGCATGGCTACCAGCAAAGAGATGCCCAGAATCAGCGTAATGGACCAGGGGAAACTCAGCAGGAAGTCGTGTATCATGCCGGGAATCACAATCAGGAAGGGGAAGAATGTGATACTGATGGCCAGTGTAGCCGAGAAAATGGACTTGAAGAAATGTGTGGCACTGAAGATAGACGCATGCCAGCGCGACATTCCCTCGCCGATTTTCTCCAGATAACTGTCGATGATGACAATAGAATTGTCCACAATCATTCCCAGCGTCACAATCAAGGCAGCCAGCGTCACGGTGTTCAACTCAATGCCAAAGGCATAGAAAAGTCCCAGTGAGATAAAAATGGTAATCGGAATGGTGGAAGCAGCTACCAGTGCCACTCGCAACGGTAAAAGCAGCATCACCACAATCACTACGGCCACGATGGCAATCACCAGCTCACGCAAGAAAGCATTGACACTGTCGCCCACCACCTGTGCCTGGTCGGTAATGCGGAACATATTGACTTCCGACGGAAGTTCTGTCTTAAACTCTTCCAGCACGCGGTCGATATCATTTCCCATCTGTACGATGTTCTTTCCTTTCTTCATTTCCACACTCAGCAGGATACATTTCGTCCCGTTGTTCTTGATGTAGCTGTCGGCATGTGGATATTCCTTGACCACACGAGCCACATCCTGCAAGCGTACCACATTGCCCGACGGATCGCTGTACACAATCTGCTGCTGCACGTCGTACAGCGTGTTGAATGTCTTCTCCACATGCACCGGCAATACATACTGAGGGGTCTGTATACGTCCGCCTGTGGTCACGAATCCCTTGGCAAACAGCTGTCCGGCAATCAACTGCTCATTCAGCCCATAATGCGAGAGCCGTTCCGGGTCCAGGTAAATGGAAATCTGTTCAGCCCTTTCTCCGCTCACGGTGAGTCGTCCCACACTGCTGATGCGACGCAAACGGTTCTTCAGCTCATCCATATAGTCGGACAGTTCCCGATACGTCTTGTCCTTGCTTTCCATGGTAATCAGCAGTGCCGATGTATCGCCAAAATCATCCATCACCTGTATGGCAAGCACATTCGGCGGTAGCTGCGACTTGAAGGTAGCTACCCCATGCTTGAACTTGCTCCAGAACTCATCTTTGTTGTTCAATTCGTCATTCAACTCCACTTGCACAAAGACAATCCCGTCGCGCGTGGTAGAGAAGGTCTTCTCCTTCTTTACTTCCTTATATGAAAAGATGTAGTCTTCCAGAGGCTTCGTCACCTGTTCCACCATTTCATTAACCGTATTTCCCGGAGCCACGGCAATCACCATTCCCTGACGTATGGTAAAATCAGGAAATTCATTTTTCTGCATCTGCGGCAGACTGTATATTCCGAATGCCACCAGGCAGCACGTCACCAGAATCACAATCTGACGATAGTGCATGGTCCATTCCACTATGTTCCTTTTCTTTTCCATTGTCTTACTTCATTTTTACAGTGCCAGAGGAGTTCCTTCGCACACTTTCTGCTGTCCTTCTACTATCACTTCATCCCCTTCATTCAGACCGTTCACCACCGTGACACCGGTTGCCGTGAACTTGCCGCACGCCACCACACGCTTCGATGCCTTTCCATCCGCACCCTTCAGCCACACGAAATAGTTGTTGTATTCGTCCAGCTGAAGCACATTGGCCGGAAGTACGCACGCCTGACTTTTATCGACATCCTGCAACCAGACTTCTGTCACCATGCCGGGAAGCAGTCCCGTATTTTTTGTCTGAATACCGACATTCACCTCATACGACCGTGACAGCGGATTGGCCTGTACACCTTTCTCCGTCACCACACCTTCTGCCTTCGTTCCATTCAGAACCGGTGCCTCTATCACGGCTTTCTGTCCTCTTGCCACGCGCGTAATTTCCGTCTCCGGCACAGAAATCCGTACCTTCAGCCGGTCGTCGGATACCAGTTTCAGCACCTGAACACCGGGCACCACGTTCTGTCCGACCTCCAGACTCTTCTCGGCAATGACCCCAGAAAACGGAGCGTACAGCTGACAGTCGGTCAGATTCTTCCGGGCCACTGCCTCCATAGACTGAGCCTGCTGCAACTTGCTCTGTACTTCCACCCACTTCATCTCGGCCAGACTTCCTTTTTCATGCAATTCCTTCATACGTTGGTAGGCATCTTCTGCCTGCTTCAAAGCAGCCTTTGCAGCCTGATACGTATTCTGCATCGAAACCTCATCCAGTGTAGCCAGCAATTGTCCCTGCCGCACCCGGCTTCCCAAATCGACCTTTACTGACTTTACTCGTCCCATCAGCGGGAAACTTAATGAACTGCCGTTTTCCTCCTGCACCGTACCTGAAAAACGAACGGTTTCGTTACGTACGGATGATACTACGGTCATCACTTTGACCTTTACCGGTTCTGCCTGCTGCGGTGCCTGCTCTTTATTTCCACACCCTGACATCACAGTCAGAAACAAACAAACGGCCATCAGATAATTCTTTTTCATAAATTCTAAATGTTTAGTATGTCTGCAATTTGTGAGCGCAAAGAAAAAGGCATTACACGAAATATACGGCATACATATCACCTTGGAAGTGTTCTATTTTTCTATCCGACCCTACTATCTTCCCTATAGCATACTCATCAGGAAAAATAGGACACTGAGAATTGAAAAACATTCTGTTCATTTGCAACCGAATAGATTAATCAATGTTATGGAGAAAGAAATAGAACTCATCAGAATGTCCAGCACCGAAATCATGGAAAAGGTAGCTGCCTATAAAGACGAACAGATTATCATCTTGAACCAGGTAAATAAAGTAAGTGAAACCGAACAATATTCCCCCATACGGGCTGACTTTTTCCTGGCGATCTTATGCCTGAGAGGAAAAGCGTCTTTATCTCTCAACAACAATTCTTATGAAATCGGTCGGAATGATTTGATGATTTATCACCCGCAGACGCTGCTCAAACACGGCATGATAGGGGATGATTTTGAATGCTGCGGATTCTGCCTTTCACCAGAATATGCCAAACGTATTTTTGTGATGTCCACATCCGCAAATAACTGGTACTCACGCCTGTACCTGGAGCAGCACCCTATCATTTCTCTGAACGATGAAGAAAGCCAGCTTTTCTGCCAATATTATAATCTGCTGAATTCCAAACTGACCGGTACCCCTCACCGCCACCAGAAGGAGCTGATTAATGCCCTCCTGCAAGCCTTCATCTACGAGTTTCAGGATGCCATGGAAAAATACATCCAGCTGAAACCCATTGCATTCAATTCGTCCAACAATCTGTTCAATGCCTTCATGGAACTGCTGATATCTTCCTACCCCAAGGAACGGTCGGTAAGCTACTATGCCAATCGGTTGTTTGTCACTTCCAAATACCTGTCGGCTGTATGTAAGGAAAATTCAGGTGAAACGGCTTCCGACCTCATTACCTGCTATGTCATGAAGGATATAGTGTGCCTGCTGAAATCTCCCGATAAGAGCATCAAGGAAATTGCCAATGAACTCAATTTTGCTACCTTGTCATTCTTCGGCAAATACGTAAAAAGGAATTTAGGACTTTCCCCGAAAGAATACAGAGAGAAATTATCTCAACAAGAAGGAAATGTGCAATAACTTTCTTCATATATATAAAAAAGATGTCCGCCCATCTCACAAAGATGACAGGCGGACATTTTTATTTTTCCACTATCCGGAAATTACTGATGCTGTTCACGCAGCAAATCGTTCACAGTCTTTACCGGATTGAAAGTACTTAAAGGAACTTCTACGAACACGGTATTCCAGTCGCTCATTGAACCGTTCCACAAGCCTGGCAACTCGAGTGCCTTCAAGTCTTTTCCATTCTTTGACTTGTAAGAAATAAAGCCAGTAGCCTTATCCACGTGTTTCAGCAAGTCGAACTTATCGCCCTTGTAGTCGCGAACGGCACATACCAGATCCACCGGATTGAAGTGTGTACCCTTTTCGAACATGGCTTTCTTTTCCGGGTCGTTCATGTCAATCTGTGAACTTTCCAAAATCTGCAAGGAAATGGTTCCATCCGGATTATAGGCCAGGAACGGACCACCGCCCGGTTCACCCACATTCTTCACCATACCGCAAACGCGCATCGGACGGTTCAGTTTCTTACGCAGATAGATAACCAAATCAGCATCTTCCAGCTCTTTCAAGTCCGTTCTGCGGCAACGCAACTGCTGCTGTACGAAGCGGATAATGGTTTCCAGCTGTTCGTGGCTGTAATGTCCGCCATCCAGCAGTTCCAGGTATTCAAATGCCTGCTTCTGCAGTGTAACCAATACACCGGCCAGCAACTTCTTGTAAGTTACGGTATCAGCTTTCAAGCGGTCGGGCACCACATTATCAATGTTCTTGATAAATACGATGTCAGCATCCAGGTCGTTCAGGTTCTCAATCAAGGCACCGTGACCACCCGGACGGAACAACAATTTACCGTCCTTATCGCGGAACGGTTTGTTTTCCATGTCGGCAGCTACCGTATCCGTACTCGGTTTCTGTTCAGAGAAACTGATGTGATAAGTCGTACCATACTTAGCTTCGTATTCGGCAGCCTTGGCAGCCACCAGTTTTTCGAACAATGCACGATGTTCAGTAGAGACAGTGAAGTGTACATTCACTTCCCCAGTCTTTCCGGCAGCATACAATGCTCCTTCTACCAGATGCTCTTCCAGCGGTGTACGCACGCCATCTGCATAACGATGGAACTTGAGCAGGCCTTTAGGCAGCGCTCCATAGTTCAGTCCGGCAGACTCCAGCAAGTTAGAAACCACTGCCTTGTAATTATGTTCAGACAACAGGGCATCGATGTTCTTTCCTGTATTATCCAAACAAGCTGCATTCAAGTCATTGTAGAATGCAAAATCATGAATGTGGTCGAAGAATTTCTTCTCAAAATCAGTAGTAGGTTTTTCATACTCAGCACCCAAGAATTCGAACATATTCTTGAACATACGGCTGGCAGCTCCTGAAGCCGGAACAAACTTGACGATTTTCTTATCGCCTGCCTTGTATGCATCCCATGCAGCAAGATACTGTTCACATTCTTTCTCATCGGCTCTCATAATACCTCCGTTTTCTACGGAAGCAGCTGCTGAAAGCTTTAAGAATGGAAACCCCTTTTCAAAACAAGCCAACTGTTCGGCAATCTTTTCTTCCGAAATGCCCTTCTTGGCCAACAATTCTTTGTCCTCGTGTGTTAACATATAGTTATTATTTAGGTAATGAAAAATTTCCCCGTTATCGGATTCACCTCCAAAAATATAAAAAATACGGAAAGAATACACCATATCGGCGGAAAAAAAGTAACTTTACCCACAAACAGCAAAACGAGGAATTATGGAGAACAACGACTTTTTTACACAAGAGGAACACAAACAACTGATTCTACTCTACAAACGACTGCTGCGGTTGTCGAAAGATACATTACAAAAGGATGACTGCCACAAGCTGAAAACCCATCTGGTCAAGGCGATGGCAGAAGGTACCATTCCACGAAATGTATTCCAAATGAATCCCATTATCAAGGATATGCAGACGGCTGTCATCGTGGCCGAAGAAATCGGTATGCGCCGCGCCTCGATTTTGGGAATCATGCTCCATGAATCCGTGAAATACAATCTTTGCAGTTTGGATTCGGTCAAAGAGGAATATGGAGAAGACGTGGCCGGCATCATACGGGGACTCGTCAAAATCAACGAGCTGTATTCCAAAAGCCCCATCATTGAGTCGGAAAACTTCCGCAATCTGCTTCTGTCGTTTGCCGAAGACATGCGGGTCATCCTGATTATCATTGCCGACCGTGTGAACCTGATGCGGCAAATCAAGGACAGCCCCAACGAAGAAGCACGTCTGGAAGTGGCCAACGAAGCAGCCTATCTGTATGCACCGCTGGCCCACAAGTTAGGATTGTATAAACTGAAATCAGAACTGGAAGATTTGTCACTGAAATACACGCAGCACGACGTGTACTATCATATCAAAGAGAAGCTGAATGCCACCAAGCAGGCCCGCGACCGCTACATCGAGGCTTTCATCGAACCGATACGCAAAAAGCTGGAAGATGCCGGACTGAAGTTCCACATGAAGGGACGTACCAAGTCCATCCACTCCATCTACCAGAAGATGAAGAAACAGGGATGTCCTTTCGAAGGCGTGTACGACTTGTTTGCCATCCGCATCATTCTCGATTCTCCGCTTGAAAAGGAGAAGCAGGAATGCTGGCAGGCTTATTCCATCGTGACGGATATGTATCTGCCCAACCCCAAGCGTTTGCGTGACTGGCTGTCCGTGCCGAAAAGCAACGGATACGAGTCACTGCACATCACCGTGATGGGACCTGAAGGGAAATGGGTGGAAGTACAGATTCGTACGGAACGCATGGACGAGATTGCCGAAAAAGGTCTGGCAGCCCACTGGAGATATAAAGGTATAAAGGGAGAAAGCGGTTTGGATGAGTGGCTGAACTCCATCCGTGAGACACTGGAGAACTCCGACAGCGACATGGAGGCCATGGACCAATTCAAGCTGGATTTATATAAGGACGAAGTATTCGTATTTACTCCGAAAGGTGACTTGTACAAACTGCCGCAAGGGGCTACCGTGCTCGACTTTGCCTTCTCTATCCACTCCAACCTGGGATGCCGGTGTACGGGTGCCCGCGTCAACGGGAAAAATGTACAGCTCCGCCAGAAACTGAACAGTGGCGACCAGGTGGAAATCATGACCTCGAACACGCAGACACCCAAGCGTGACTGGCTGACTTTTGTCACCACGTCGAAGGCACGCAACAAGATACGTCAGGCCCTGAAGGAGATTGCAGCCCGTCAGACACAGTTTGCCAAGGAGACACTGGAGCGTAAATTCAAGAACCGGAAGCTGGAATATGATGAGGCCATACTGATGCGTCTGATTCGGAAACTGGGCTTCAAGACCGTGACCGACTTCTACCAGAGCATCGCCAACGAATCGATGGATGTGAACGACATCATCGACAAGTACCTTGATATGCAGAAGCGGGAAACCGAGCAGCGCGAAGAAATCAGCTACCGCAGTGCGGAAGGCTTCAACATGCAGCAGCCCACCGACGCAAAGGATTACAAGGATGACGTGCTGGTCATCGACCGGAACCTGAAAGGACTCGACTTTACGCTGGCCAGATGCTGTAACCCGATTTACGGCGACGAAGTATTCGGATTCGTCAGCATCAACGGCGGTATCAAGATTCACCGTTGCGACTGCCCGAATGCCAAGGAGATGCGTTCCCGCTTCCCCTACCGCATCGTGAAAGCCCGCTGGGCCGGAAAGAGCCAGGGCAAACAGTACCCGATTACCCTCCGTATTATCGGCCATGACGACATCGGTATCGTGACGAACATCACGTCTATTATTAATAAGGAGAACAACATCCTGCTGCGCTCCATCAGCATCGACTCACACGACGGATTGTTCTCGGGCATGCTGACAGTGACCGTAGACGACAATGCCAAACTGGAATCGCTGATAAAGAAGATTAAAACGGTGAAGGGCGTGAAGCAGGTAAACCGATAACAACACTTCAAGTTTGTTAATTAACCTACACAAAAGTAACAGTTTCACACAAAAGTAGTATCTTTGCGGAGTTGTCAGAAGTAAGGATTAAAATCAAAGAAAATGAAGAAAATTTTATTTACAACCTTATTATGTGTCATGAATGTATTGTTTGTCATTGCTCAGGGAACGGCAGAAATTACATTCGAAAAGACCTCATACAACTTTGGCTCTTTCTCAGAAAGCAGTCCGAAAGTAACTTGCAAATTCAAATTCAAGAATACAGGCGACGGTCCATTAGTAATTCATCAGGCTATTGCTTCTTGCGGATGCACCGTACCTCAATATCCGAAAGAACCCATCAAACCGGGAGAAAGCGGTGAGGTGACAGTCACTTACAACGGTGCCGGCAAATTTCCGGGACATTTCCGCAAGACCATCACCCTGCGTACCAACTCAAAGAACGAAATCACCCGTCTGGTAGTAGAAGGTGACATGACTCCGGCATCAGCCGACATCAATCAGTAACAATTCATCATTTTTCATACTTGGCAGGAGGAACATTTTCAACGATGTTTCTCCTGTTTTTTTATGCCCGAAAATACACACGGAAAAACGTCTTTGAGCCTGGGAGAAAACGCAAGTACGTTTTAGTTAAAACGCAAGTGCGTTTGACTCCAAACGTAAGGGCGTTTTATTTCAAACGCAAGTGCGTTTTCCGAAGGCACAAAAATGAGCTCACTTTTGAATGAATATAAAGGATTTTTACTACTTTTGGACACCCTTAGGAATATTAATCAAATCAAAATGTAATATTATTCATGAAAGAGACACAAGAAAAACCGACGGGACTGCCCGAAAACGCATTCCGTCCGCTCAAACCGGGAGAGAAATACGAACCCCTCATGTCTCCCGGAAAAACGTATCCTGAAGTTAACTTCTGGTCAGTGACATGGGGACTCGTCATGGCCGTTATTTTCTCGGCTGCCGCTGCCTATCTGGGGTTGAAAGTGGGTCAGGTGTTCGAAGCAGCTATTCCAATTGCCATCATCGCTGTGGGTATTTCCAGCGCCACTAAACGCAAAGGCGCACTGGGTGAAAACGTCATGATTCAGTCCATCGGTGCCTGCTCAGGCGTCATCGTGGCGGGTGCCATCTTTACCCTGCCGGCCCTCTACATCCTGCAGGAAAAATATCCGGAAATGACGGTTAACTTCATGCAGATGTTCATCAGCTCCCTGCTGGGTGGTGTGCTGGGCATCCTGTTCCTGATTCCCTTCCGTAAATATTTCGTAAAAGACAAGCACGGCGAATATCCTTTCCCGGAAGCTACGGCCAGTACCCAGGTGCTCGTGTCGGGTGAAAAGGGAGGCGACCAGGCCAAACCGCTGCTCATGGCCGGACTGGTGGGCGGTCTTTATGACTTCATCGTGGGAACCTTCGGCTGGTGGAACGAGAACTTCACAAGCCGCATCTGCGGATGGGGCGAAACCATTGCCGACAAGTTCAAACTGGTATTCAAGATTAACACGGGAGCTGCCGTACTGGGACTCGGTTACATCGTCGGACTGAAATATGCGGCCATCATCTGTGCCGGTTCACTGGCCGTATGGTGGATTATCGTACCGGGCATTTCCTTGTTCTGGGGCGACCAGGTGCTGAATGCCTGGAATCCGGACATCACGACAGCCGTAGGAGACATGTCACCCGAACTTATCTTCAAGGAATATGCCAAGAGCATCGGTATCGGAGGTATCGCCATGGCCGGCATCATCGGTATCGTGCGTTCATGGGGCATCATCAAGAGTGCAGTCAGCCTGGCTGCCAGTGAAATGAAGGGCAAAAAGGCCGAAGAGAACGTGGAACGTACTCAGAAGGATTTGTCCATGAAAATCATCGCTTTCGGTTCGCTGTTCACCCTGCTGCTCGTGGTACTCTTCTTCTATTTCGACGTAATGCAAGGCAACATTCTGCATACCGTGGTAGCCATCCTGCTGGTAGCGGGAATCTCCTTCCTGTTTACCACCGTAGCAGCCAATGCCATCGCCATTGTAGGAACCAACCCGGTATCGGGCATGACGCTGATGACCTTGATTCTGGCCTCTGTCATCATGGTGGCAGTAGGACTGAAAGGGGCTACGGGTATGGTGGCTTCACTGGTAATGGGTGGCGTGGTCTGCACCGCATTGTCCATGGCCGGCGGTTTCATTACCGACCTGAAAATCGGTTACTGGCTGGGTAGCACACCCAAGAAGCAGGAAAGCTGGAAATTCCTCGGCACACTGGTTTCCGCAGCTACTGTAGGCGGCGTGATTATGGTGCTAAATGATTCTTACGGATTCACCAGCGGACAGCTGGCTGCACCGCAGGCCAACGCCATGGCGGCTGTCATCGACCCGCTGATGAACGGTGTAGGTGCTCCGTGGCTGCTCTACGGCATCGGTGCTGCACTGGCATTGGTACTGACGTTCTGCAAGGTACCTGCCCTGGCCTTCGCACTGGGTATGTTCATTCCATTGGAACTGAACCTTCCGTTGCTGGTGGGTGGTGCCATCAACTGGTACGTGACTTCACGCAGCAAGGACGAAGCTGTCAACAACGCACGCGGTGAGAAAGGTACGTTGCTGGCATCCGGATTCATTGCCGGAGGTGCCCTGATGGGTGTAGTGAGTGCCATCATGCGCTACTGCGACATCAATCTTATCCACGAAGAATGGCTGGCTAACCCGATGAGCGAACTGGTGTCACTGGTAGCTTATCTGCTGCTGATTACTTACCTGGTAAAAGCCAGCATGAAACTGAAAAAATAATCTCTAATATATCACACACATGAAAACACTGCTACTAATGGGCCTGCTGCTTATGTCGGGCACGCTCTTCGCACAACAGCCGATTGAAATGAAGGTATGGCCCAACGGTGCCCCTAATGACAACGGCATCACAGAAGAAAAAAATGGAGATACCGATTCTCCAAGTTATACAAAAGAAGCCATTCTCTACGTCTATCCGGCTAAAAAAGGGAACGGAATGGCCATCGTAGCCTGTCCGGGAGGAGGATACTCACATCTGGCCATGGCCCACGAAGGGAAAAGCATGGCCGACTGGTTCAACAGCCAGGGCATTACGTATGCCGTGCTCCGCTACCGCATGCCCAACGGACACAATGAAGTGCCTCTGAGCGATTCACAGCAGGCTCTGCGCATCATGCGCCAGCACGCTCAGGAATGGAATGTAAAAAAACTGGGTATCATGGGTTCTTCAGCCGGAGGACATCTGGCCAGCACCACCGCCACTCATTTCACCGATGCGGAAACCCGTCCGGACTTCCAGATTCTTTTCTATCCGGTCATCACCATGGACCCTGCCTACACTCACATGGGTTCTCACGACAACCTGCTGGGAAAGAATCCCTCAAAGGAACTGGAACAGAAATATTCCAATGAATTGCAGGTTACTCCGCAAACACCCCCTGCCTTCATTCTGCACAGCAGCGATGACACGGTAGTACCGGTGGCCAACAGCGTGAACTATTACACAGCCCTCGTCAAGAACAAAGTTCCTGCCAGCCTGCACACTTACCCGGTGGGAGGACACGGCTGGGGATACCGCGACAGCTTCCCCTACAAACGCCAATGGACGGGCGAACTGGAGAAATGGCTGCGCGAAATCAACAAATAATTTGCGCAACTCTTTGTAGAACAAAAGAAAAGTTGTACCTTTGCACCCGCTAATACGGGTTATTGGCATAATTCAAATCATTTACATTAAAAAACTAAATTAAAAAATGGCAACTAAAATCAGATTGCAAAGAAACGGACGCAAAGGATATGCGTTCTATTCAATTGTTATTGCAGATGCAAGAGCACCACGTGATGGTAGATTTACTGAAAAAATTGGTACTTACAATCCGAACACCAATCCTGCCACAGTAGATTTGAATTTTGAACGTGCATTGCACTGGGTACTGGTAGGTGCACAGCCTACTGACACCGTACGCAACATCCTGTCTCGCGAAGGTGTGTACATGAAGAAACACCTGATGGGCGGTGTGGCTAAAGGTGCATTCGATGAAGCACAGGCTGAAGCTAAGTTCAACGCCTGGAAAGAAAACAAACAGTCAGGTCTGGCTGCTTTGAAAGCAAAACAGGACGAAGCCAAGAAAGCTGAAGCAAAAGCACGTCTGGAAGCTGAAAAGAAAGTAAACGAAGAAATCGCTAAGAAGGTAGCTGAAAAGAAAGCTGCTGAAGCTGCTGCCAAGGCTGAAGCTGAGGCTGCTGCCCACGCAGAAGAAGCTCCTGCTGCTGAAGCTGCGGCTGAAGAAGCTCCTGCGGCTGAAGCATAACTTTTCTTTCAGAAAAAGTACGAAAAAAGACTGTCCTTACCCCAAAGGATGGTCTTTTTTTATGCGGAATTGTCGTACCTTTGCATCCCCACAAATAAAAACAGTCTTTTATGCATACCAAATATACCAACAGAGAAATATGGAAGGTGGCCTACCCCATCCTTATCAGCCTGATTATGGAACAGCTCATCGGTATGACCGATACGGCTTTCATGGGACGTGTGGGCGAAGTGGAACTAGGGGCCTCGGCCATTGCCGGAGTGTATTATCTGGCCATCTTCATGTTAGGATTCGGCTTCAGTATCGGCTCCCCCGAACCTGTTTTCCCCCCCCCCCCGTCTTGGTCT
>OGPJ01000050.1_pt1 | contig 96561 bp, 78 predicted proteins | sample 1552831 | NCBI WGS metagenome assembly OGPJ01 (sample SAMEA2579914, study PRJEB22360) | human gut metagenome | biome: human gut; feature: human-associated habitat; material: faeces | place: Denmark | collected 2008/2010
GTTGTCAGCAGCCCGTTTCACGGTCTGCGTGTAGTTCCTTGTAAACTGACCTAAGACGAAGAAAAAAACATTCCCGCTTGCGCTTGTCAAAGTGATTGTGCGACTTTTGAAGCGACAGAAGAGGACGCAAACAAGGTAAAAATTGAGGATGGGGCAATGAGCGTCAAAGTTCTTGGCGTGGGTTGCGCTTCCTGCCATGAACAATACGAACAGGCAAAGGCGGCGGTTAAAAGCATGGGACTTGATGTAGAAGTGGAGTATATAACTGATTTGCAAAAGGTCGTGGGGTACGGTGCAATGAGTATGCCCGCCCTCGTCGTTAATGAAAAAGTAGTTGCAATGGGTAAGGTACTTAAAGCTGCTGATGTTGAAAAGCTGCTGCACAAATTAGGCTTCTAAAAGGGGCGTATATCTATGAGCAAAGAGAAAAGCGCTATCAGTGTCTTTCAGAGGTATTTGACCGTTTGGGTTATTATGTGTATGGTTATAGGCATTCTGATTGGAAAGTTTCTTCCGCAGATACCTGACTTTTTGAACCGCTTTGAATATGCAAAAGTATCCATTCCTATGGCAATCCTCATTTGGTTAATGATATATCCGATGATGATGAAAGTCGATTTTCAAAGCATTAAAAATGTCGGTAAAAATCCAAAAGGTCTATTTGTAACTTGGATAACGAACTGGCTTATCAAGCCTTTTACGATGTACGCTATCGCAAGTCTGTTCTTCTTTGTGATTTTCAAAGCATTTATTACACCCGACCTTGCAACAGAGTATTTGGCAGGTGCGGTATTACTTGGTGCGGCTCCCTGTACGGCAATGGTTTTCGTGTGGAGCAGTCTGACAAAAGGTGACCCGGCTTACACCGTAGTACAAGTAGCGACCAATGACTTAATTATCCTCGTTGCTTTTATACCGATTGTTAAGTTTCTGCTCGGAGTTTCCAATGTTACCGTACCGTGGGATACTTTGATTTTATCTGTGATATTGTTTGTTGTTATTCCGCTTGCCGGAGGTATGCTGACTCGATACCTTGTAACAAAGAAAAAAGGTAAGGACTATTTTGAGAACACCTTTGTAAAGAAATTTGACGGTATCACAACCATAGGGCTTTTGCTGACGCTGATAATGATTTTCTCGTTTCAGGGAAATGTTATTTTGGAAAACCCGCTGCATATTGTTTTAATTGCTGTGCCGCTGATTTTGCAGACCTTCTTAATCTTTGCCATTGCCTATGCTGCTTGCAAGCTTTTGAAGCTGCCGCACAAAATAGCCGCTCCTGCGGGAATGATAGGTGCGTCTAACTTTTTTGAATTGGCTGTTGCCGTAGCTGTTGCTTTGTTCGGCACGACATCTCCTGCGGCACTTGCTACAACGGTTGGTGTGCTGACCGAGGTTCCTGTAATGTTATTTCTTGTGAAAGTAGCGAACAGCACGAAAGGGTGGTTTAAGAATGACTAAGAAAAAGGTTGCGTTTATCTGCGTACACAATTCCTGCCGCAGTCAGATTGCCGAGGCACTCGGAAAGCATCTACGAGGTGAAGAATTTGATTTTTACTCTGCCGGAACGGAAACTAAACCGCAGATAAATCAAGATGCTGTAAGGATGATGAAACAAATTTATGGGATAGATATGAAAGAAACGCAGTATAGCAAAACCTTTGATAAAATTCCTGCTCCGGATATTGCAATCTCAATGGGCTGTGATGTTGGGTGTCCGTATATTGGTAGAGCCTTCGATGATAATTGGGGACTGCAAGACCCAACAGGACAAAGTGATGAAGTGTTTATTGAAGTAATCAAAGAAATCGAAAATAGAATTTCTCAACTATAATGTACTTGATGGCTACTCAAACGAGCAGCCATCTTTTTTAATATGCCGGAATGCCGTATCCGTAGATAACTGAACTTCCAACCGGATATGTTTTGGTTCTGCAAGTGTCTCCGGAGTTGCCCTCAACGGTATAGACTGTACTGTTTTCGCATTTCTGAACGATTCCGGTGTGGTCTGTCACACCGTCGCTCTCCCAGTCAAAGAAGATGATTGTACCGGGCGAAGGCTCATACGAGCCGTCTGCCCATTGTCCTCGGTCTCTGAACCATTGAACGCCGTTTACGCAACCGGCATACTTCGGAATAATACCGGCGTCGATATATCCACACTCGTTTGCACACCAAGAAACAAAGCAGGCACACCATTCTACACGGGAGTCAAATCCGTACCAAGACCAGTAAGGCTGACCGCCTACATTACCTACCTGAGACAGAGCAACCGTTACGATTTGGTCGTCGCTGTATCCAATACCGTAAAGCACCTGTGACCATAGCTGATTGTTTTCGCCCTGCAACAGCTCGGCAAGATAATCTTTCTGCTCCTGATTAAAGCCGTACATAGCCGCCATTTCATCTACGGTCTTGTGCGATACCGTGATATACAGGAAAGTTTCGGTAACTGTGGTTTCGGTCTGTACGATGTTGCCGTGTCCGTCGTCGCTTTCTTCGATTTCGGTATGGGTTTTCGTTTCAGTTCGGGAAGAAATATCGTTCATCTCCCAAAAAATATCCGACAGTAGCTGCTTCTTGGTTTCATCAACCGTAGCAACCTCCATCGGATTATCGGGGTCGGTATTTACTTTAACGGAATAGACCGCAAGAACTTCTTTCCACACAGCTCGGCTTCCGCTCATTTCAAGCACATCATAGCTTACGGAGTTCTTTTCCTGCTCCAATCGGTCATCATATTCCTGATTGATTTCCTGAACGACTGTCTGCATTGACATTCCCGTGCCGGAATCCTCTCCCGAAAAGAAGATACCGAACACAGAACCCGCAATCAGAGCTACAAGGCATAGAACAATAATAACTACCACCGCAACCCAGCCGCCGGCAGCAATAGCGGCAACAAGACCTTTTACCGCCGCTATGATTGCTTTTACTGCGGCAACGGTGGCTTTGGCTGCGGCTTTAATCGTAGCGGCTGTTGCTTTGGCTGTGGCTTTTGCCGCCTGTGCCGCTTTCTGCGAAGCCTTAACCGTCGTCTGAGCTGTTTTCTGTGCCGCTTTCGCCGCTTGCTGACTGGTTTTTATCGCTGTCTTTGCAGTCTGTTCAGCCGTCTTAACTGATTTCTGTGCGGTTTTGGTTGCTTCTTTCCCGGCAAACTTAATGGTTTTCTTTCCGGAGGAAGTAGCCGACTGCTTAATGGTCTTTTCCGCCTTATCGACAGTCTTAATCGCAGAGCTTGTGTTATGCGAAGCCTGTTTTCGTAAAGACTGTTCGGCTCGCTGCTGCTTGAAACGCTGAATACCGTCCTTTGCGGTGCGGATATTCTCTTTTGTGGTTTCAAATCCTTTTCGTCCCACCTTGTCAAACGCATAAGCACCATCGTGAACCACCTCGTCAATACCGCTTTCCAGCTTATCAGAAGCGTATTCCTCGGCAGAGCTGCTGTTGGCATTTACCGACCTTTCTGCCTTTTCTTTTGTTGCGATATACGCCTGCTTCATTCGTTGGGTTGCAACGGCAGCCTTATCTATGGTTCGTATTGTACCTTTTGCATTGTCTTTCGTTTTAATATCAGCCATACAATCCCTCCTTCCTATGCAGGCTGAACCATATCTGTTGCATTATTCGTTTATTAGCTTTGCCACTACAACAAGTCTGCCGTTTGTCTGAGAATACTCACAGGTGGAAAGGGTCAGGAGCTTGTCGCCGTATTCGGCGGTTACACCGGTATCGTAAAGCGACAGTTCCTTGCACTTCTCAACATAGGCTGTGAAATCATCGTCGGTTTCCGCATTGATGAACTGATAGTATTTGAAGCTTTCAGGACTGTCCGTATAAACCACGGTTTTGAACACGGCAATTACTTCATAGGTCTGTCTGTCGGTCAGCGTATCAAAGGATATTGTTTTGTGCTTTTCCCAAAAGCTCTTGTCCTTGAATTTCATAAGACCGGCGAACATAGAGCCGTCGTTCATGTGATGACCATAGATAATGATATTGTCGCTTGGAAGCTCCATATCGCAGTTTTCCTGAACATAAGGACAGCCGTAGTCGGTGTATGCCTTATCAAAGCCGTGCTTCAGATAGAAGTTCGGGTTATCCTTTGACTGCATAACGGGATAATTGATTTTTGTGTCCTCAACCTTAATCCAGCCGACCATATCGTTATTTTGCAGATAAAGCTCCTGATACTCCGGGATAAAGGTCTTTTCTTCGGAGTAGTTCATCGGCTCTGTGGTTTCTTCAGGCTCGGTCTCCACAACCTCAATCAGATTGTCGTACATCTCAGCCTGCTTTGCAGAGTCGCAATAGTGCTTGATGAGAAAACCTGAACTGACGGCAAATACAATGCTGAAAGCACAGATTATGGCAATATAGATTTTGTTTTTCATAGGTGTTTCCTTTCTCATTTACAGAATAGGGCAAGGGTTATACACCCTCGCCCGGTTTGGTTGTCATCAGCTTATACAGCTTCGTATTCTTCGGGAACTTATTTGCAAACGGCACAAGCGAACTGCCGACCTTAATCAGTCCGTGTCCTGCGTCAACATTCGTGATATATGAAAGCTGGAGGTCGGAAATGTTAAGGAGCTTGGCAAGCTCAATTCTGTCGGTTGACGCCTGATTGAGCATAATCAAAAACTCGCTGTTTGCAAGCATAGTTCTTGCCGTATGGCTCTGCAAAAGGTCGTCCACATTCTGCGTAATGCCGGTGGCATAAGCTCCGTACTTTCTTACACGCTTCCAAAGAGTAAACAGGAAGTTTGCGGAGTATTCATGCTGGAACAGAAGATAGATTTCATCAATGAAGATGAATGTCTGCTTACCCTTAGCACGGTTCTGTGTGATACGGTTTAGGATAGAGTCGAGAACGACAAGCATACCGATAGGCATAAGCTGCTTACCGAGGTCAAGAATGTCATAACAGATAAGGCGGTTATCCGTATCAACATTGGTCGGCTTTGCGAAGGTATTCAAAGAGCCGTGTGTAAACAACTCAATAGCAAGGGCGATTTCCTTTGCTTCCGGCTCGTCCTGTTTCAGAAGCTCCGCACGGAAATCCTGCAAGGTAGGAACAGTACCGGTATATCCTCTCTGCTGATAGTCTCGGTAAACGCTCGCCGTGCAACGGTCAATGATAGACTTCTGCTTTGCTCCGAGGTTTGTACCGCCGATAAGCTGTTCACAAAGAGACATAATAAACTCGGATTTCAGGATAACCGGGTTTGCACCGTCGCCGTATTCCTTATTCATATCCATCGCATTGATATGGCTCGGAGAAGTGGCAGAGATATTGATGATTTCACCGCCGAGAGCCTTTACAAGCTGCGAATACTCTCGCTCGGGGTCGATGATAATAACATCTGCATTGGAGGAAAGAATGATATTTTCAATTTCTCCCTTTGCCGCAAAGGATTTACCTCCGCCGGATACGCCGAGGATAAAGGAGTTACCGTTGAGTAGCTGTCTGCGGTCGGCGATAATCATATTTTTACTGATGACATTCTGACCGTAGTAAATGCCGTTTTCGTGGTAAATGTCCTGAACCCTGAACGGAATAAAGACCGCAAGGCTTTCTGTGGTAAGGGTTCTGAATGCGTCAATCTTGCGTGTTCCAAAGGGCATAGCCGTATTCAGTCCGTCCATCTGCTGATACTTGAGAACGGCAAACTGGCACAAATGCTTTCTTGCCGTAGTAAGCAGAGCTTCGGTGTCGTTATCAAGCTGTTCTTTGGAGTCCGCAGTATGAACCATAGTGAGTACAGCGAACATCATTCGCTGATCACGAGTGGTAAGGTCATCAAGGAACTCCTTCATTTCCTTTTTCTGCTGTTCCATATCATAAGGAACGGTAGCGGAAAAGTTATTGTTCTGATTCTGCTTTCTCTGCCAGTTGGTAATGTTCGTCTCAACCCCAAGCAGTCTGCTCTCTGCTTCTCGCACGGCTTCATCGGTAGGAACGGGTACAATATCAATAGACATCATCAGGTTGCGATTCAGGTCGGTAAGCTCAGCTACCATACTGTCCTTGATATAGGAAGCGTACTCGCGAAGAAAAAGGACTCTCCCGTAACGGTTTCCCATTTTGAAGTAGTCCTTTTCAAATTCCATTGTATCCGGGCAAACATAATCCTTGAAATCGTGTCCCTTTTTTCTCGTTTCCTTAATATTGAAGTGGTAGGCGGTTTCCTCCCCGACACGGAAGAAATCGTGGACAACTCTCAGTCTCTCATCGGTTTCAAGCTCCACACATTTACTTCCGAGTCTTGCAAAGTGGGCAATCAGGTCAGCACCGACACGGGCAAAATAGGTTCTTGCGTCCTCCACGCTCTTTTTGTTGATAGAGATAGTAACATACTTATCCTGAACGATGGCATTTGCCCCGGTCGCCTTGTCGAGAAGCATTTTGTTATATTCCTCTCGGTAAACATCAAGCTCATCGCCGGTTTCGGGGATAAGAATGGTTTTCTCAAAGTCCAAACGGTTAAGCCGTCTGTTGTTGATAGTCAGCTTTGTAGTAGCCCCGCTGTCAAGAGAGTTGAGAAGCTCGGAATATTCAAGGAACATCGCTTCCTTATCCTCACGGCTCGCTACGGCATAGTTAATATCCGTGAACTTGAAGCTTTTGGAATACTTGTCCTTGCCCACACGGAAAATGCCGTCATCATAAATAGCGGTAATGGGAATACAATCCTGTACGCCCTTTGGTACTACAAACTTTTCTTTGTCCTGCTTTAACAGGTTTGTAAGAGTTTTAATCATTGTTCTTATAAGCCTCCTTTTGTTTCTGTTCTATTGTCGGTTTCATCAATTCGTAATAGGTGTTGGTGGAATGAAAGACCAGCTTTTTCGGCATAAGGAACTCGGACTTTATCCACGCCCATATAAATTTCTCAGCCGTCATTCCGTTGTATTTCACAAAGCCGAGAGCCGCAAAAGGGGCAGCTCCCAAAATGCACACCCACGATACGGTTTCTGTTCCGAGGTACGGTTTTAGGAGGAAGTAAAGTCCTACCGCTACCGCACAGGCGAGGACAGAAAAAATGAACTGTCTGAGCGACAGTCCAAAAAACATTGACTCTGTGTAATTTCGTATCTCTCGGTTAATTTTAACTTCCATAATAATCCTTTCTTGCAAAAAGAAAAACATCAACCATTTCTGATTGATGTTTCCACTCAAAGCATATTCAGTTTTTAATCAAATTCATACGGACCTTTGCTAAAACACATCCAATCCAAATCAGCAACATAATCAGGATGTTCTTTACCCTTTTGTTTCTTAATTTGTTTTTGGTTTGTTACTTTGGCTTTGTATGCTTTGTTGTTAGGATTATGCTGATTTGCATAATCGTCTAACTGTTGTTTAGTGTGGGTTTTACCCGACACGCCCTTGTTTCGAGCCATAGTGTTTACCTCCTTTCTTCGTAGCAGTTTTTATCAATGATTGCATAACGAAACGGTCGGTTACCTAGAACCCTTTTTGAACCTTACTGCTGAAATACGAGCAATTTTTCATCAGTAGTGAATCTTGCAAATCATTTTTCTACGACAGGAGTGATTTACGCTTGATATATGCTCGTTCTATCAAATGTAAATCAAACAAGTATATTATAGCTCAATTATCTGAAAAAATCAAATTATAAGCCCATCATTTCACGGATAATTCGGTCGCTCATCTTAACCGCACCGACAAGCACAAGCATATTGAATACCAGTTCGCCGATATATGCCCATACCTGAGTAACGGCTGCGGCATCAGGATTCACTACCGGCGGCGTAGAAGCAAATAGGGAGAAGATGATACAAGCAAGTACAATTACTGCTCCCTCAAGCAAAACGGCACAGTAGCTCTTTATAAAGCTCTTACCCACATTCTGCGACGGTTCTCCGGCAAAAGTGGAAAGTGGTATCGGAGCGAGAGCCGTGTACATATACAGCTTGAAAAATCGTCCGTACACCGTCATTATCATAATGAACGACAAGACCGTGATAAACAGTCCTCCGATAAGAGTAACCGCCCACAATGGGATACTCTCAAAAAATCCGCAGCTCTCAATGGTTGTTACCATTTCAGCAGGTAAGGTTGTTTGATTGGGCGTACCGAATCCCGCAGATGTCATAATGGTTGAAATCGTACCTTGTACGATGTCGAACAGGGCAAGCATAAGCTCCAGCCCGTAGGTAATCACACCTTTGGCAATGGCAAAGCGGATAAACAGCTTTAATGCGTGTTCCGGTTTCTTTACATCGGTAAAGCTGCCGCAGGTGCGAACCACACCGACAACAAAAAACAGAACAAGTAGGGCAAGACCGATAGCCTGAACCGCTCCGTTGATATTCACCATTACAGACCAAATACTGCCGCCTTTGAACTCCTGCGGCGAAGTGGTTAGTAACTGCCATATTTCCGATAGCTTGCTGTTCCAAGTTTCAAGGGCATTTTCGAGGTTCTGAACTACCCAGTTATCACTCATCTGTTTGCACCTCCTTTAAGATTAGGGGCATACCTGAAATGCCAGGTATGCCCCGTTTGATAACTGTGTTCTCTTAACCGGTAATAAGGGTCAGGATTTCCTTTGCAAAGGTAATGATGATACCGCCCGCAAGAGTCAGGAAACCGTTGGCTCTCTGAGACGGGTCGTGAGACTTCAAAGAGAGACCGACCTGAACGATACCGAAGCCAAGCAGGATAAGACCGATGGCACGGATAAGTCCGAAGATGAAATCAGACAGGTTGTTGACCACGGTAATCGGGTCGCTGGCGGCAAAAGCGGTGACGCTCATGCCGCAGACAAGAGTTGCTGCTGCGACTACGCCGCAGTAAGCACGGAAGCCTGTCTGAACCTTTCCGGTCATAGGCAGCTTCTGAGTGGTTTTCTTTTCGTTGTTCTTCTTAAAAATGTTCATTGTGTTTTCCTCCGTTAATATAAGTTTTTATTTACTTCAAAATCCTCATCGGACAGAAGCTCGTAATTGGTTTCTCCGTAGCTTTCCTCCGGAAGTTCTTCCGGGTCAATAGAAAGAACGGAAATTGATGAGTGCTTGATGGTAACTTCACCGTGCTTATAGGCAGAAGCCTTTCCATCGGTTGTAAGTGCCACATTCGGGTGCTTCAAGATGTCATACTTGAAGTCCATAACGGGGCGTTCTCCACGAATAAACAGAATTGCATATTGGTTATCAAGCATACGAACCTCATCAGGAGTAAGGAGCTCTCGACCGCTAATCTGATAATTTGTGGAGTAGTTGCCACTTCGACCGGTACTCTTTCCGAAAGTGTTGGTATCAATGGTTTCCTTACCGAGAAGCTCGGACACATATTTGTGGGTGCTTTGCTCGTTACCGCCGAGATATAAAAACTCGTCGCAGTTGCCGACAATACTTTCCCATTGCTTTTCAAACAAGGCTTTTAACTGAGCCAAGTTCTGCAAGATGATACTTACCGACACTCCACGGGAACGCATAACTGACAGTATCTTGTCAAAGTCATCGGGCAGGCTTACATTCGCAAATTCGTCCATCAGGAAATGAACGGGAACAGGAAGCGAGCCGCCGTGAATATGGTCGGCAGCATAGAACAACTGCTGAAAAAGCTGTGTGTAAAGGATAGATACCAAGAAGTTAAAGCTGGAATCGTTATCCGGTATCAAAGCAAACAGAGCGACCTTTTTCTCTCCGAGTGACGGAAGGTCAAGCTCGTCTGTGGTGGTTAAAGAAGCGAGACTTTCAAGGTTAAACTTTTCCAGTCTTGCTGCAAGGGTTATCTGTATGGACTTTAAGGTTTTCGCCGCACCTGAATGATAGGAACGGTAATACTTCAAAGCAATGTGGTCGGGATTTGACATTTCCAATTCCGCAAACAGTTCATCGAGAGGAGAAGGTCTTGTGTCCTCCTCGTCCTCAATCGAACCGGCTCTGAGCATTTCCATTACCATTGCAAAGTTCTGTTCATCTTCGGGCGCTTCGTAGTGAAGATAGAATACAAGTGCAAGCAGAAGCATTGAAGCCGAGGTATCCCAAAAGGGGTCTTGTGCCTGACTGCCTTTCGGAGTGGTACTCTTAAAAAGGTTCGTCACAAGCTTTTGCACATCGTTGTCGTTCTGCAAATAGACAAACGGGTTATAGCAATGGCTTTTCTCCATTGAAATCAAATCGAGAACACGGACTTCATAGCCTTTGCTTTCAAGCAGCTTTCCGGTATCTCGGAGAATTTCGCCCTTTGGGTCAAGAATGACAAATGATGTGTTGCACTGCATAAGATTCGGCTTGCAGTAAAACCTTGTCTTACCGGCTCCCGAACCGCCGCACACAAGGGTGTTTAAGTTTCTTCGGTGCTTCTTCGCATTGAGTCCGATACAGACATTTTGCGTCATCAGCTTGTTCTCTGAAGCCGGAGACTGTCTGTATTTTTTGTTTACGGCTCTTGCATTGCCCCATTTCGCAGAACCGTGTTCTTCACGCCTTCGGTAATTCTTCTGTGTTGAGAAGTAAATCCCGATACCCATTGCATAGCAGAGAAGCAAAACGAGGACAGTTTTTAGGCTGTCCTCGCATAGCTCAATATGGAATGGGTTGTTGAACGCTGTTAATAGGCTCGGCAGTATTTCCGGCAATCCTCCTTTTACAGAGGGTGCAATCAGAAGTGCCAGCCATACGACCGGGATAATACCGATGACGGAAAGAATAATCGCAGACTGCCTTTCGTTATCTCGATTCACAGGAGCGTTCCTTTTCGATAACTCTGAACTTTTTCTTTGGGGCAGTTCCGACCTTGATGATAAGGTCGTCCACCGCATCGGTAGATTTGCCCTCGTTCATCAAATCTGTTTTCTCGTCGTTGAGAGAACGGATAATAATGCCGTGTTCATAATCGTCCAATGCGATATGATACATTTCTTCCTTCGCCATAGTCTCACCTTATCTTTCGTAGTCTTTGCTTCGTTCCTGCTTCTTCTTGTAAAGCTCATCGGAAACACGGGAGTGAATATCCGCCATTGCATTTCTCGTTTTGGAAAGCTCATAGCGAATGTCCTTCGGCTCTTTGCCGGCGAGCTTCTCAGGGATACGGTTGATAGCAAAATTTTGTGTATCGACGCCGTACTTCTTGCAAAGCATATAGCCGATACATACCGCCTGAAAGCCCATATCCGCTCTGCTGTAACTGTCGCTGTTGATGGAGAGCTGTGCGTGGCCAAGCTCCTGTGCTACGCACTGAGCGACCGCTACGCTGTCTCCCACATCACGCTTTACATACAAGGTCTGTTCCTCGTTGTTGTAAAATGCCGCCATATTGGGATACGGAAGCTCATTTGTCGCTTCCACTTCAACCGGGGAAGAATCCAGCATAACGGTAATGAGTGCTTTCGGGTCACGGTTGACAGTCGGAGCAGGCGGTCTCTTGCCGTTGGTCTGAGAAACATCAAAGACCTTTTTCACATTATAGGAAATGCCGGTTGTACCGTCTCTCTTTGCATACTCGACAGGCTCAAGAATGGAAATGCTTTTCGCACCTTTCTGAATTTTCACATTATCCTTGCTCCAATCATCAAAGTTTTTGAGCTGGCTTGCTTCGGGAAGCTGCTTAAAAATCAGAAGTGCATTGACCGCAGAGTATCGGTCAAGACGGCTCTGCGTATCAAGGAAGGCTTTGAACTTTTCCGGGTCGGAAACGATAGCCTTTGCGGTGTCGTCCGCCATCTGATATACGGCTTCTTTTTCCGCTTTCATCTTCTCGGCATATTCCTCTTTGGAAAGTCGTTTGCTCTGCTGTCCTGCCTTAGCAGGGGTAAAATTGTTTGTCATTGTGATTACCTCTCTTTCACATTTTTGCTTTTAGGTTTCGGCTGCTTGTGTACGGTCTGTGCCGGTGCTTTCTTAACCTCCGGCTTTGATACCTCCGGCTCTTTGCGTTCTGCTTCTTTCTGCTGCTTGGACTTTGCCTTATATCGGTCAAGCTTTGCTTTTACCGACGGCTTTCTCTGTCTGTCGCTTACAGTACCCTTATCAGTTTGCATATCTACCGGCTCGGAGTCGTGCCTTGACGGAGGGTTTTTGTCCGTTTTGGCGACTGTGGGGTTTGACTGGGAATACCCCTCTTTCTGAATAGGTTTTCTGACGGCTTCCTCAGTGATGATTTCGTTTTTGGTTTTCGTCGGCTTGTCTTTTTCCAAAGCTTCACGCTTTTCGACAGCCTTCTGAGACTCGGTGACAATCGCAGCCTTATCAACCTTGCCGAGTTCAAATCTCTCAACGATTCGCTGAATTTTGGAAGCGTCCTCTGCACGGGCAATAATATCAATCGGTACATTATCGCCCTTTGTGTTTTTATCCCTGAGTACGCAGTAGAGAACGCCGTAGCGTTTTGCCTGCTCGGTAAACTTTTTCAAGTCCTTGTTGGGGATAGAAAACACCTTCAGCTCCTTGCCCGACTTAATCATATTGGTAAGTCGAGCCTTGCCCTTTGTTTTCTGTTCCTGTTTGAGAACAGAGACTAAAAGAACGGCAATATTCTTTGCTGCCGCTCCGCTTAATTTTGCGGCTACTTCAAAGCCCTCAAGCGATAGCCTGACGACCTGTTCTGCCGCATCACCTCCGTTTGTCATTACGGTTCTGCTCCTTTCTTTCTTGTTTTTCTTCGTAAACTCTAACCGTTTCAAGGTTGGCTTCAATGACCTTTGACCTTTCGGCTATGTCATCACAAAGACCGACCTCTTTGCGGAGAGTCCACAGCTTGCTCGTGATTGCCGTAATCTGCTCTTTGACATTTGATAGCTCATCGTCACTCAAATTTCTTCTTAACTGTTTTCGCAGGTGCGTTCTATCGTCAGTCAGGGATTTGATTTGCGACAACACGGACTCTTTATATGAGAAAAGCTGCTCGTCGGTAGAAATGTTCTCCCGTCCAAGCAGCCTTGTCTCCTGAGTGATTTTGTCAAGCTTCAGCAAATCTTCTTTCAAAAGATAGTGAAGCCTTGCGGTATTCTGTTTTTTGTACTTCGGCAGATAACCGAGCTTATAGCAGTAATGCAGATACAGCCCATACAGTCCGCCGACCTTTTTGACTTTGTGTTCTCTTGTGGGCAATCGGTACTGTGTGACTCTTACCGTTCCCTTTGCAAAAGGAACGATGAGAACCTTTTGATTTTCCATAAGCCTACGCTTGATTGCTTCCTCGGTATAATTCTCTCCGAGGGATTTAAGTCGTATCGGCTTCTTGTATCCTTTCGGAACAATCGTCCAATACTTTCGACTGTCGCTGAGACAATGCTCATAGCCCATCTGCGTGAGGATATAATCAAAGGTCTTTAAGTTGGTGCTGTGTGCAATCGCTTCATCAATGGCGTCACGGGTCATTGAATATCGGCTCGGCATACCTGCTTGCTCCTGCTTATAGTAATAAGAGGATTGCTTACTGCGGTTTGGGTTTGGATTGTAATACAGTCCGTACTTTTCACAGAGACGGTCGGCAACCAAACGGAACTTGAACCACGCTTTTTCATCGCCCCATAACCGCTTGCCGTCCACAAAGGAAACGGAGTTGATTACATAGTGGCAGTGCAGGTGCTTCGTGTTCAGATGAGTAGTAACCACCACCTGAAATCTTTTGCCCCACACCTCGTTTGCAAATTCCATTCCTATTTTCTGTGCCAGCTCCGGGGAAATGTCCTGTTCCTTAAAGCTCAGGTATCCGTGATAGGCTTGTATGCCGTCGTCTTTGCCGTATGCTTTTTTCACAGATACAAACTGGTCTCTTGCGGTCGCAGGGTTGCAGTTGATACCCTCAACGAAAAATTCACGCTCGGTTTTTTCTTCGTCCTTTGCGTAGCTGAGAACATCACGGAGAGCCTGATACTGTTCCTCGGTGTAAATATCTGCCGCAGTCTTTTCGGGATTGGCGGCATAGTCGATTACCTGACCGAGCCTTGATGTGACAGACCACAATTTACTTACTGCCATTTCATATCGCTCTTATCGGGTCTTAAAAAAGTACGCTCCACATCAGCCTGAAACTTGTGCCAACGCTCGGCTTCCTTTTTGAGCTGCGGTGCGTCCACAAATCCGAGGGTATTTGCCTTCGCCGCAAGCTGATTGATGTTGTTGCCGATAGCAGAAAGCTCACGCATAACATCGTAAAATCTTTCGTCGGGCTTTTCTCTCGGCTCGTATCCTTTGAGAAGCAAACGGATAAGACCGCCTTCGGATAGACACGCCCGTTTTGCTTTTTTCTGCAAATCCTGAGCTTCTGCCTTGTTCATCAGAATGTGCTTTTCAATGTTTCTCTTGCTCATTTTTATCGCTGTCCTTTCTATAAATATAGTGTCTGTCCCGGTTTATCTGAAACAGGCACATTGTTGTTACTCCGAAAAAACCGCCGATGATTAACCCGGCGGCGACCAATACTATCTCCCGCATTGCTTATGCTCCTTTCTTACTTGGGGGTATTAGGGGCAACCCCTAACGAGTGTACCGTTTTGGACATTCCTGTCCATAAATGGTCTGCTCGCTAAGATTATGCAGACACTCAGGGTTGCCCCATAGATTGACTCTTATCTCTCCATATCCTTTGAGACAGGCTTATACGGCTTTGCTTCAATACCGTCCAAGGACTTATAAAATCTCTCCGGGTATTTGAACTTTTCCTCGTACTTACGAGCCAGTTCTTTCGGCATACTGAGAAACTTTTCCGACTCAATCGGTGCGTATGCAATGAAAAACTTGCCGGCAATAATGTCGAGCATTTCACGGTTGCTGTCATCTTTTACATAACATTTTTCAATCTTCCAACCGTCCTTGCCGCCGTGTTCATCAGCCATATATGCTTCCAGTCGCACACATTTATCCGAGCCGTCAAGGGAAGAAGCATAGATAGAATATCCGCCCATACCCTCAATGAAAGCCTTATTGTTACTGCTGACAACATAGGTTCTTTGTTCCTCTGTGTAAGGCTTGTCAAAGCTGTCAGCCGTAAAAACAATATATCCGGTCGTGTGGTTTCTTTCTTTTTCTGCCTGCCGGAAATGAGCTTTCAACTGCGGATAACTCATTTCAACATTCTCAGGCTCGGAATAAACTGCCCTGTTCAGCGGCAACCCATTCATCTTTCCTTCCTCGTTGCAGATGATGGCAACCTCGTCCTCAAAGGGCATATATTCTTCAATATCTCCCTCCACAAGAGACTGCATTGCTTCAAGGGTATCCTCGATTTCAATGAGCTTCGGATACTTGCCCGGCTCAACAAGAATGACGGAAATCTTCTCAGGTGCTTCTACCTTTTCAAAGGTATCCTCGTTAATATTCAAGGCGAGGGAGCTTCCGTTTTCCCAACTCATATGAATCTGTCCGGCGTCGTCAACAAACTTTACTGTTCCTTTCAGACCGTAGGGCATTTGCCTTTCGCCAGCCATTTCAGTGAGTACAATCTGCGTACCCTCCGGGTACATTTCTCTGATTTCTTTAAGTTTCATCGTGCAAAACTCCTTTCGGTTTTTTCCTTTATCCCTAAGCGTTTACAAAGAAAGTCGTTGACATCTTTCCCGCATTGGGGAGGGTCGTCAACGACTTCATACTTATCTGAAAGAATGGTCTGCAACGCTTTGGTAGCTTTTCTTCCGGCAATATCATTGTCCAAATGAAGAACAATTCGCTTGATTGTTTTGTCCTTTTCAAGCAGCCTGCCGAGCGTAACAGGCACTTTCGAGTCCTCAATTTTCTGCTTTGGGGAATACACTCCCGCAAGAGAAACAAGGTTAAGCTGTCGCCATTCTTTGCCCTCCAGCTTCACCAAAGTTGCATAGGAAAGCAGGTCAATGGCACACTCAAAAAGATGAACCTCTCCGGTGTTTTCGGCAGTCAGGCGGAAAGAATATTGCTTTTTGCTGCCGGTGCAGTCGCCCATAATTCTTGATTGATTTGTTGCTCTGTATGCGGCGTATTTAGGTTCTTTGTTCTCGTCATAGCCGATAAAAACAGCATTGTGATATGGGAGCGACTCAATAATTAGCTCCTGTTCCAAGCAGTGGTTGATGATTTCATAATCAATCCCACGCCCGAAAAGATAATCAAATACCACATCGGTAGTGGGGCTTTTTTCAGGCAGAAGCAAAGGCTGTTCCTCATAGCTCTTGATGTTTTCGCAAGTTGGAAAGTTGACTGAACCGTTTCCCATAATGGTCTGAACCGCCCCGACAAAATCCATTCCACGGACTTTGATAAGGTAATCGAGGGCGGATTTGCCCCCGATACCTCTCGACCACCACATCCATTTTCCGTTGGAAATCTTCAAGCTGTCGTGGGTTCTTGTGGTGTAGGTGTTGCTTGAAAACTTAACAAGCTCGCCCGGTTCATACTCTCTGAGATAAGTTAATAAGTCCATTCGTTTGGCTTCGGTTATGACTTCCGGCGCAATATACGGCATAGGTATCACCGCCGTTCTACATCAGCAAATCAGCAACAGCTTTCTGTATCGGTTCGTTGATACTGAGCTTTGCAATGATAATGAGTATCTTATCAACAGGGCAGCCGATGTCATTCCAAACAGTCCAAGCATCTTCCGCAAGGTCGTCGTTTTCATACAAAGCAATGATTTCTTCCGGCGAAAATACCGTTTCAATGCTCTGTCGAACCAACTCTCCATAGAAAGAAAGCTTTGCATTTCTAAGTGCAAATTCTGCTTCCTTTGCGGGTGGTTTGCTTCTTTTCAATTCGAGATATGCTTTATCAAGTCTCCTGACCACAACCATCATCATTGCGTCAAAAGGGTTGATGATTGATTTTCTGCAAGGGCAGTTTTCTCTTTCCTTATCGGGTATCATTTTATCGTTCATAGGTTTTCTCCTTTCGTGTGTTCGGCACTTCGCCCTCATCGGGTTCGCCGCCGACAATTTCGTTTTCTCGCTTATCCATATTGAGCAAGATATTCAGCTCGTCCAGTCGGGCAAGCTTTGTCTTGAGTTCTTCTTCTTGGATAAATGGTTTTTGGACTTCTTTCTTTGCGGTTTCCAACTGATTTTTGGTGTTCTCAAGGTCATTTTCCGCAAGCGACAAGCTCTCGGCAAATCTCTCAATTCCGTTATCGAGGCGGATAATATTGCCGTGTGCGTCATCGCCGAGAGGAACATTTCTGCTTGTCGCACCTTTCAGTCGAACCTCATAATTTCGCTCTGCGGTATTAAAAAGCAGCTCCGTTTCAAACCCTCGGTACTTGCCAAGAGGAATAGGGTCGGGACTGTTCATCTGCTTGCAGGCTTCGATGATTGCTTTACCGGCGTCGGCTTTTTCGGAATAAAAAACACCCTTAACCTCCATACCGACAAAGCGGTCATCCGTTGGTTTCGGGTGCTGTTTCGCAGTTTCTACATCTTGCTTCAAGCCTTCAATGCGGTTTTCCAAAGCTGTAATTCTCTGCGGATAATATTTGATTATCTTATCTTCCAAAGCGTATCTTTCAGAGAGAAAGTTGGATTTTAAGAGCTTCAGCTTTTGGACTTGAATGTCCAAATCCATCTTCTCCTTAATATACGGGTTGCCGGTGGCAAGCATTTTAATCTCTGCATAGGAAAGGGCGGTTTCATCAATATCCTCGGCAGAACGTACCGGGGATTTGCTCGTCATAATCTGACTGGCGAACTTTTGCTTTCCCTCTACAAGCTGATAGAGATATGCGTCGAAGGTCTGCTCTGTAACATAACGGTAAATATCTACATTAGGGTTTGAGTTACCCTGACGGATAATTCGACCGGAACGCTGCTCCAAGTCTGACGGTCTCCACGGGCAATCCACATCGTGAAGTGCGATAAGTCTGTCCTGAACATTCGTGCCGGCTCCCATCTTTTGCGTAGAACCGAGAAGCACTCTGACCTCGCCTTTACGGGTCTTTTGGAACAGTTCTTTTTTCTTCACATCGGTATCTGCTTCGTGGATAAAGCGGACTTCGCTTTCGGGGACACCACGCTCTATGAGCTTCTTTCTGATGTCGTTATATACCGAGAATGTGCCGTCATTCTTTGGCGTTGAGAGGTCGCAGAACACAAGCTGTGCTGATTTTTTATCGGCTGTTTCCTCCCAAATGCGATAGATGTTATCGACGCAGGCGTTGATTTTACTGCCTTCAAAATCAGGCAGCATATCGTTTAGCATACGCTGGTCGAGAGCCAACTTTCTGCCGTCGTTTGTGATTTTGAGCATATTATCTACACTCGAATCCACACCGCCACCACGAACTTTCTCGGCTCGCTCCGCAAGGGAAGCAACCATCTCTTTCTGCATTTCAGACGGCTTGACTGCAACATTGTGGAAGTGTGCTTCCGGCACAGGCAGTTCCAGCATATCCGCCGTCTTGATGTCGGCAACCTCCTTAAACATTGCCATAAGCTCCGGAAGGTTGTAGAATTTCGCAAAGCGGGTTTTCGCTCTGTAACCTGTTCCCTCCGGGGTAAGCTCAACCGCTGTTACAGTCTCTCCAAAGGTACTTGCCCACGAGTCAAAGTGCTGCAAGTTGTTTTTTACAAGCGTGTTGTACTGCAAGTATCGCTGAATGGTATAGAGTTCCACCATACTGTTTGAGATAGGAGTACCGGTTGCAAATACCGTTCCTCGACCGCTTGTAAGCTCGTCAAGGTATCGGCACTTCATAAACAGGTCGGAGGATTTCTGTGCTTCCGTCTGAGCGATACCTCCCACATTACGCATTTTGGTGTAAAGGTAGAGGTTCTTGTAATAATGACTCTCATCAATAAAAAGTCTGTCCACACCGAGTTCTTCAAAGGTAACAACATCGTCCTTTCTGCTTTGGTCGTTGAGCTTTTCCAGCTTTTGCTTCACGGACTTTTTAGACTTTTCAAGCTGCTTAATGGAAAAGTTTTCTCCACGGTTTCGCTTCAAATCCATAATACCATCTGTCAGTTCTTCAAGCTGCTGTTCAAGAATTGCCCTCTGTCTTTCAATGGACATCGGTATTTTTTCAAACTGAGAATGACCGATAATCACTGCGTCATAATCTCCCGTAGCAATTCGACCGCAGAACTTTTTACGGTTTTTAGTCTCAAAATCTCGCTTTGTCGCCACAAGAATATTCGCCGCCGGATAGAGCTGCAAGAATTCCGCCGCCCATTGCTCGGTTAAGTGATTCGGGACTACGAACAGAGACTTATTGCAAAGTCCGAGTCGTTTGGACTCCATAGCAGCCGCCACCATCTCAAAAGTTTTACCTGCACCGACTGCGTGTGCCAACAGCGTATTGCCGCCGTACAGAATGTGTGCAACCGCATTTTTCTGATGTTCACGGAGTTCGATTTCCGGGTTCATACCGTTGAAAACAATGTGGCTTCCGTCGTACTCACGGGGTCTTATGCTGTTGAACTTTTCGTTATACATCTTCGTAAGTTTTTCTCGGCGGGCAGGGTCAGCCCATATCCAGTCCTGAAAGCCCTGCTTTATAAGCTCCTGCTTTGCCTGTGCGATTGCCGTTTCCTTTTTATTGAGAACGGCTTTCTTTTTGCCTTCGTCATCTTCGATATAGTCAAAGATACGGACATCTTTCAGGTTCAGCGTTTCCTCAATTATCTTATATGCGTTGATACGGGAAGTGCCGTATGTGCTGTACGCTTTAACATTGGAACGGTCATAGCTCTTTCCCTCAATGTTCCATTCTCCGGTAAACTGAGAGTAGTGAACCTTGATATTCCACTGTGCATAGCGTGGGGTATCGAGGAACTCAAACATAAACTGTTGGAATATTTCGGGTGGAATCCAAGTCGCACCGAGCCTTACGGAAATCTCGCTTGCCGTCAAATCCTTTGGCTGAACCTTTTCAAGTGCCTGCACATTGACGGTGTAATCTTCGGGATACAGAGTCGCAGACCTTTTGGCTGTTGCCAGCTTCTCACGAACATTGCCCGACAGATATTCGTCTGCCATCAGATACTTCGGCTCATAGGAATTACCGTACTCATAAAGGGGATTTAAGAAGATTACACCCTTTAAGTCAGCGAATAATTCCTCCTCACTTTTGCCGGACAACTCCATCATATATTCCATATCAATGGCTGCTTTTTCACCCATAGAGACAGCGAGAGCTTCGTCTGCGGTGTCAACCTCCGTTACCGGCTTGTGCGGTTTAATCGTCCTTTTGTAGAACATATCCGCCTTGCGTTCCAGTTCACCATCTTCGTTGATGACCTCAAGAGCAAAGAGCAGAGCATAGGAGCTGTCGTCGGAAAAAGCCGAAGTATTGGCACGGCTGTTAATCAGTCCGTACTTCTTTGTGAAGCTGTCATACAGAGTGTTCAGCTTTTCCTGTGCCTGTTTGATTTCGCTGTCGGGGTAATCCTCGGTTTGCAGTTCAATCAGGTTTCGGACGCAATCCCTTATCCCAATCATACCCTTGATACGGTTCTCGGCGGTTGCCGATACCTCTACCGGAGACATACGGGAGTTCTCACGGAAATAGATTTTATCGTCCAAAATTGTGTAAGAGAAGTTCCTTACCGTAGGGTCTGCCGGGATAGAATTATCTTCTTCCTCCAGCTCGTCGGCAACCTCGTATTCGGAGATTTCTCCGTGAATGTTTGAGACTGCTTCGTTCAAAAGCTCCGAAAGGTCGGCATTTTCAAACGGTTCACAGGTTGCTTCCGGTCCGAAACGACCGCTTACCATTTTCATTTCGCCGAGTATCATTTCCGGGTGCTGAACAAAATATGAGTTCATCCTTATACCGTTTTCGTCGGTGTCAAGATGAACCCAATCCGGTTCAATATCTATGAGCCTGTCTCGCTTTTGCAAAAACAGAATATCGGATACAACCTCTGTTCCGGCATTGCCTTTGAAGGTGTCATTCGGAAGTCTGATTGCTCCGAGAAGCTCCGCCCTCTGTGCGATATATTTTCGGACATTGGAGTTTTCCTTGTCCATAGTTCCTTTGCTTGTCACAAGAGCCATCACACCGCCGGGTCGTAATTTATCAAGCGATTTTGCAAAGAAATAATCGTGAATGAGAAAGTTGTACTTGTCGTATCTTTTATCGGAGACTTTGAAATCTCCGAAAGGCACGTTGCCGATAACACCGTCAAAGAAGCTGTCGGGGACATTTACTTCCTCAAAGCCCTGTGCCGCAATGGAAGATTTCTGATAAAGCTGCTGAGCGATACCGGCTGAAACGGTATCAAGCTCAACGCCGTAAACCTTTGCGTTTTCCATTGACTCAGGCAGCATACCGATGAAATTACCGATACCGCAGGACGGCTCAAGCAGGTTGCCCTCCTGAAATCCCATCTGTTCCAACACCTTATAAATGGCGGTAGATACTTCGGGCGGAGTGTAAAAGGCGGTCAAGGTGCTTTCTCTTGCCGACGCATATTCCTCCGGCGTCAGGATGTTTTTCAGCATTGCATACTCTGTATGCCAAGCTCCGGCTCGTTCGTCAAAGGCTTCGGGAATACCGCCCCAACCGACATATCTCGACAAGATTTTCTGCTCATCGGGTGTTGCAAAACGGTTTTCGTTTTGACAATCCTTCAAGACCTTAATCGCTGCATAGTTTCTGTGAAAACGCTCTTTCTTGTTTACTTCCTCAACCTGATTATTGGCAAGGTCAAAGTTGTGTCGTTCGGACATCGGAATATCCGGGTGGAGGTCAAAGCTCTTAACCTTTGACTTTTTCTTTTGCTCCCAAGCGGGAACAATCGGTTCAGGCTTTTTGTCGTAACCGTTGCCGATACGAACACCCTCGTTATACATTTCCTCATAACTGTCAAAACCGTTTTGAGTAGCAACGATTTCTCTGTAATCCTCAATCGGTACATTTCCGATGTTCGTTGCCATCATATCAGTTCTATCAGCGTTTTCAATGAGTGCTTCCATTGTGGCGGAGGTACAGTCGGTCAAATCCGGTGTCCTGTGAAATTCTCGGTCTGCGTCCTCAAACCATTCCGTACCTGCATCGGCAAGCTCCTGATTTGCAATGCTGCCGAGGTAATCAAAGAAATCCTCAGTCGAGTCATATTCCCGTGCAGCTTGCTGTATCTCGTCAAAAGAAAGCGTATTTGTAACATACTGACCTCCGGCATTGCTGTCGGGGTTATAGTACATCCAAGTTACACTTTCATTGTCCCGGTCGATAAAGAAGGCATCGTCATAACCGGTTTTCGGACTGAAATCCTGTACGGTTTCGGTATCGTTTTGAGCTTCTTTTTCGCCTGTAACGGCTTTTTCTTCTGCCGGTAATACACTGACCTTCAAGTGGTCGTTCATCGGATTTTCACGCACTTTGCGGTCAAATTCTTCCCTTGAAAGCTCCTTGTTGAATAGGGGCATATCGAAGTCATAGAGCATTACACGGTTTTCATCAAAGGACAAAATCTCATACTGAGAAGCCCCGATATATACGCTGTCGCCGAGATGATAGTCATACTTTGTTTCCGGTTCGTCCTCTTTGTTTTCAGGCTCAGGCGGTGCGGTAGAGAGTATCTCTCGGTTTTTTCTCTGCTCTGCAAGCTCGGCTCGCCGTTCTTCCTGCTTTTCAAGCCATTCCGGGTACTTTTCCTTTTCCTTTGGGTTTAGGTATCTGTCCATTCGGATAAGGTCTCCGATACGCTTTTCAACCTGAGACCAAGAAAGCATAATGTGCGGCTTGTCGCTTCCGATACCTTTTGAAATTGTGATACCTTTTCCGTCGTGCTGTTCGTCAATGCCTGCACCGATAATGACAGGGTAAGAGCCGCCCCAACCGTATTCGTTTTTCAAGAAGTCGGCGTTTTCCTTTGCGGAAAGGCTCTTTTCAAACTGCTCATATATACGCATTTTGCCCTCGGAAACTCCGCTTCCACGGGTGAGAACTGCGTCTATGATTTCCTGAGAAAAAGTAAAGGCAGAGGTTTTTTGTTCCTCTGCCTGATTGCCCATTATGAGAGTCAACTGACCGTCCATGGACGGAAGCGGCTTCATTGTATCGGTCAATTCTCCCAAAAGTCTCATTGCTTCAAAATGCTGTGCGATAACGCCCCAGTCATAGAAGCTCTGAGCGGTTCTGTTTTCGTATTCGCCCTCCCACAAGTGGAGGACATTCTGAAATGTTTTGTATCCAACAAGCCTGCCGTCGTTTAAGGTAAGCCGGGTGTAATCGTTGTTGAAAATACCCTTGATATATTCGGTACGGGTCGCATTATCCGTATTTCTCTCATAGAAGTCTTTGATTTCTTCCTTTGAAGCGGACAAATGCGGGGTAGTGCCGAGTATCTCTCGGATAGTATCATCGCCACCGAAAAACGACAGGCTCTTGTCCTCGTGGTTTCTGTCGTAATACTCTAAGCGAATATTACCTGATTCTTCACGATTTCCTGTGCCGAGTTCCTGATGTTGTTCATCAGGCGAACCCACTTCATCATATCTTCCGCTTTCATCTGTTCCGTCAGCCCGGCTTTCTGTGCCATCTGCTTCACGAGAGTTTCCTCCAGTTCGCTGGCTCTCTGCTGAACCTCCGCCAAGTGACTGTTCAGAATCCCTTTCGTCAGAAGATTGTAGTACAGGATTTTGTGATGTTCCTTCAGATAAGTTCTCCTCATCTGCGACCATCTGCCGAGAGTCACTTCCGTCTGCTCCGGCAGTTTCAGGTTCGGAAGATTGTAATCTCCCACCATCGTGTATGTGATTTCGCTCATCGCTTTGACTCCTTTCGTCTTTGATGTCTTTATTGTATTCGGATTGCTCCTGTTCATCAATTATGCGATTTTCCTTGCTGAGCGTGCTGATTGTTCTGCTGACAGGGAGCAACGCCATTTCTGCAATGTCGCTTGTAGCAATACCCACCGCATTGAGAACTTCCTGTGAATTGAAACTTGAAATACCGGCAAAGTCATCGGGAGAATAGACCTTGTCTGCGTTCAGTCCCAATCGTGCCATAACCATATATGACACGCTGTTTCTGACAAGCTCCAAATACAAGGCATTTGCTTCGTCGGCAGACAAATACTCAATATCGCTTCCTGCACCTAAGCTCATAAAGTCGGAGATATAGTCTGCGATGTTGTCCTCGACGGCATTGGCAATGCTCTCTTTGACGACATTTTCAATACTCGTTGTATCGTTTACCGCTCCGAAAGTATTTTCAAGCGTTTCAATAACCTCTGCTTCAAATTCGGGTCTCATCTCCCAAATCGGAACAGGGCGGGAATATCTGCTTTCGTGGGTGTCCGATATATCAAAGTAATGAATCAGCCTTTGACGACTTCTGTCTGCGTCCTCAAATACGGCAATACCTTTTGCTCCTCGATTTACCCAGCGACCGAAAGTGCCGTTCCATCGTTCGATTTCAAGCACGGCTGTTGCGTCGGGTCTTTGGGCATAAATAAGAAGCTGTTCATCAAATCGGAGCCTGAAATTTCTGCCTGCTGTTTTCAGAAACGATTGCCAGTTTACCGGGTTGTCTGTAACTGCAAAACAGGTTCTTTCATATAGCTCTGAAATCAGGTCAAATTTTCTTGCCACCTCGTCTGCACCTCCTTATCGTGATTTTTCTTTGTCCTTTGCAGGCTTCGTGTTTTCTTTTGCGGCTGGTTCTACGGTATGACCGTTTCTCTCGCAAAGCTCGGCAAATTCGCAGATGTGGTAGAGATTTGTACCGACCTCCAAATGGTAGTCATCAATATATCTGCAAGTCCTCTCCATTGTTTTTCCGTCGCCGAGCTTAATTGAAATTTTCTCTCCGTCCGCAATGCGAAACTGCTCCTGATAGTGCGGGTCGATAAATCGGATACCACGCTCGGCATTTTTCAAGTGGCTGTTCAGCCACTCTTTCTGATAGCAATAGCAGTACAGATTGTACTCGCCCCTGTTGGGGTTAAACCTCATAAGATAGCTGTACTTTTCCGTATCAACACGGACGCCGTAGTGGTTGCGGTCATCATTGAAGGTACTGTCGGGAGTGGAATAACAGTAAGAGGACATAGCCTTTCTGCCGGACAAAACATCGCCGTCACGCAATCTGTTTATCACATCGTCAAATTCAGCCTTAAATTCATCGGTTTTCAAGTCTTTTCTGAAATCGTTCCAAGTCGTCCAAAACTCGTTCCCGGCAGAACCGAAGTCGGCTCGTAAATATCCGATAAGACCGGTCTGCATAGAGAGTTGCTGACTTTGGCTGAAGGTGTATTTACGCTCTGCTTCGGTCAATACTCTGTAATCCATTTTCATCACCTCGCCTGTTCGTTTGTTTGTCTTTGCTTTGGAATAGGAAAACCATAAACTCCGGCAATGTCATCGCCGAGCCTTTTGGTAACTCGTGTGATGTCGGCTCTTGTGGCTTTTCCGTTGTAGATTTTATCTTGCAGATTTTCAATCTGCGTATCGGTAACACCGTCTTTGAATACACGGTATAGATAATGGTTTGTTCCGTCGTGATGGACGGCATCGGCTCTAAGGTCGCCGTACTTATCCACATACCATTCGGTGTAATCGGTATCGGAGTAAAGGCAGTCCTTAATGTTGCCGGAATCAATCATCTTGTAGCCCGCCACTCTGCCGTTCCATCTGCCGAGGTCGCCGATTACGATAATCGGCTGTGAAAGCTGAATGTTGAGATTTACTCGTTCATCATAAAGATTTTCGGCATTGGATTTTACCATAATGTCGTAAAGCTCATCATCGGAATATCCGGGATACAGTTCCTCCAAAGACTCTCGCCAATCATCAAGGTCAAGGCTAATGTCGCTCCAAATGATATGACGGTCATTCTGTTCCTGCCTGCTCATCAGTGCCACCTCCCAAATAAGAGAACAGCTTATTGGCTTTGGTCTGCTTCTGAAGCTCGATAATCAGGCTCATATCCGGAATAGTGATACCCGGAATTTTCAAAATGCTCTCCATATCGAGCTGCTGCAATTTCTTTTCTGTATTGCAGCCTGCGTCAAACAGTTTCGTCAGAAGCTTTGTTTTCTGCTGAAAAGTGAATTTTTCCTTCATTGCTTTGTCCTCCTTATCGTTCTTTGTCTTTGTTTCGCTTCTTGTGTAAAAGCTCTTGTGCCTTTTCCTTTGCCCACTCAGGTAGACGCTCAGGCTTTACTTCGCCCATAACATCCATTCTTTCATATCGGGTTGATTTGCCGGTGTGAAGATTGGTACAGAACACGGCGCTTCCACGGCTGTTTGCCGACGCACCGAAACCTCCCGTAACATAGTAGAGCTGTCTGTCGGCTCTCTGAAATTCGGGCTTTAATACCTTGGGGTCAATAGCTATGATTTTGCCGTTGATGTCTTTGGAATAGTGGTCGGGGATACAATCGGCTTCCGTTATGAGCGTGATTGGAATATCCAGTTTTTCGACCTGTTCCTTGAAAAGCTCCGCTTCATTTGCCACACGGCTTCCGAAAAGGTGTACGATTTCAATATAGTCATCGCTTACCATACATTCCGAACACAGTTCAAACAGGTCATTTCGCTCTGCAAAGCCGCACATAAATTTATCGCCGTTTGTGCTTTGCTCATTGGAAGCCAAGATAACTTCCTTTTCGCCCACATTGACCGAGCAAAGAACAGTGTATTCACCGATTCTTCTTTTTCCCTCGTTCATATCCACACCTCAGCTTACTTCAATCACAATTCTGATGTTTCCGCAGTCGCAGCCACTGCACTGCCTTGACAGTTCGGGAAATAGGGATTGCACTCTCTGTCTTGCCCTGCGGATAGTCTCAAAGCACGGCAAGCCGTACCCTTTATAGTTGTTGACTATATCCTCAAGCGGTAAATCTCCGACTCTCATATAGCTGTATCGGTTGTAATAGCAAAGGATAAGCTGCATATCGTCATACCTCGTTTCGGGGCATTCTCTGAGTATTGCAAGCACCTTGCTGTCAACCGTCTTTTGCTTATTCATAATGCACCTCCGTAAAAGAACAGTGGGCGAAGTTTTCACTCCGCCCACTTTCGTGTTCCTTATTTCTTTCTGTTCTTAATCTGCAAGAAGATAAAGCCGCCGATAATAAAGGCGACTAATACAACTGCTACGATTGTTTTAGCGTCCATTACTCATTGTCCTCCTTCTTCTTTTTTCTGTACGCAACAACGGCTGTGCCGACAATACCGAGGGCAGAAAGTCCCGCAAGTGCAGTCCACAAGCCGACATTGCTGTTATCTCCGGTCTTTGGTGTGTCTCTCAGCTCATTGTGCATTTCCACAACGGTAGTAGAGCCGACCTTTACGGTCGCAATCTTATCCGCAGGAAGCACATAAGCGACAGACACATTATCCTGAACCTCGGAAACGGTGTAGTCGCCGATACGCAGACCTTCGATAATGATTTCGCCGTTCTTATCGGTCGTGAAGCTTCGGTCGTAGCCGTTTGCTCCCGTTACCCTGAAGGTGAAACCTTCAACCTTTCCGTCAGAAGATGTCTTGACGATTTTCAGGTTTCCTTTCATAGCTGTGTTGATAAATCCGACACCCGCTTTGTTTTCAACCTCATAGGTCATTTCATCTTCCTCAATGAATACGGAGTACACGCCCTTATCAAGCTCGAAGCCCTCCGGTGCTTTGGTTTCTCTAACAAGGTATTTTCCGTAGAGAAGCTCCTTCATCTCGTAAATACCCGTAGTTGTTTCTGTCAGAGTACCGATAAGCTCGTCGCCGTCGTCCAATTTGCCGTCTCCGTTTACATCCTTGTAAACCTCAAAGGTTGCACCCGTCAGTTTGTTGTCCGGGTAATCTTCATCGACCTTAGTCAACTTGATATTGCCGTGAACATATTCATTGACGATTTCAACCTCAATGACCTGACCGACCTCGGAGATTTTGACTTCATAAGAAGTTTCATCAAGCACGAAGCCCTCCGGATGTTCGATTTCTCTTACAAGCCAGTTGCCATACGGTACTTTGTCAAAAGAAAAGCTACCGTCTTTTTCAGAGGTAGCAGTCATCAAAGCATTTTCTTTTGTAAATTCAGTTTCATCAGCCTTAAACAGTCCGATAACTGCACCGCCGAGTTCTTCGCCGTTTTCGGTAATCTTCTTACCGGAGACAGAACCGTAAATGAGCTTGTTTTCAATCGGCTTGCCCTCATTGACTGCAATCTCAACTGTTTCGGTATCCTGTCCCGCATAGCTGAAAGCAAACGGATACTTGCTGTCGGAAAGGATATAATGCTCATCGGTTGCAAGCTCCTTTACATAGTAGCTTCCGAAAGGAAGGTCGGTTTTGATAACAGCCTTACCGTTTTCGGAAAGTGAGATAATCTCAATCAGACCGTCTGCCGGAATAGAAGTACCGCTTGCAGATACAAGTTCCTCTGCGGCGAAAAGTCCGAAGCTGATATTCTTCATTTCATCGCCGTTGCCGATATTGAAGATGTCGTTCTTTTCGATAGTCTTTTCAAGACTTACCGTAACCTTTTGTCTCTCGTTTACGAAGCTGGTTGCGGTTTCAGTTACGGCAACTTCCTGACCTGCGTAGGTCAGCTCGACCTCGTGTGCTTCCTTGTTCATAACCATACCTTCCGGTGCGGTAATTTCAACTACCGTATATCTGCCGAGGTAAAGCTCCTTACTCTTTGCAAGTCCGTTTTCATCTGTGGTAACAGTATCTACGACCTCGCCCTTTGCATAACGGAGTGTTCCGTCAGGAGTGATAATATTTTCTGCTGCGGTAATCTCATAAACCGCACCTGCAAGACCTTTCACTTCATAGACAGGCTGATAAATCACATCGGCATTTTCCTCTCCGGAGATATTTACCCCTGAGAATACCTCGCCGGTCTTTTCAATGCTGACAGTACCTTTCTGTGCCATATTGGGCTTATTGACCTTAATCACGGTAATACCACCCTCATCGGAAGAATGCTCCTCTGCCACATCAAAGTACACCGGTGTGCTGTCAAGCACATATCCGTAAGGAGCCTGAACCTCCACAAGAGAATATCCCTTGCCGTATTCCAGTTTTTCCGGTGTAACAAGCTGTCCGTTAGCGTCGGTGTAGAAAGTATCAATCGTTGTCGGAGTAGGATAAGTAAAGGTCATTGTTACCTGATTACCGTTAGGGTCAAAAATTTTGAAGCCTGCACCGGCATACGGAATGTTTTTACCGCTTTCTGCGTCCACCTTGACAACTTTGATATAGCTTTCAAAGTTTGCGTTGTTGATAAGATAACGGTAGGTCTGTCCGTTCTGAGCAATGAACACATCAAAGTCCTTCATCAGCTCACGACCTTCCCAGCCTGAGGTCTGATGAACGGTATATATGCCGTAAGGCATATCCTTTGTCTGACCAAAGCCGTTTTCATCACAGACGATGACATCTCTTTCATCATCTTCTGCTGCGTCAAAACTGCCGGAAGATTTGAGATAGATTTCAAAGGTTGCACCGTTTTCCGGTGTTTCAATCTGAGTTTCTCCGTTATCGGTATGCTTGATAATGGCGATATTTCCTTTCATAACCTGTTCGGTAACATCATTTGCTGTCTGATTGTGTTCCACCGTATAAAGCTGCGGTTCAGCACCGACCTTGTGAACAGTCGTATCAAGCAGATAACCCTCGGACGGCGTGATTTCACGGATTGTCCAGTCATTATCACAGACATATTCCTTTGTGGTAAACTGCCCGTTCTTATCCGTAACATACTTATCCACAAGGGTTTCGCCTTTATAGATACCGTAAACTGCTCCGGCAAGGGTAGCGTCGCCCTGCGGTGTGCCTTCCTCTCGGTCGCTCTTTGTTACGGTTACGCTGAACTTTTTGAGAATGTTCGTGAAGTTTCTTGTGGTTACTTCTTTCCAGTTAATCGGTGCGGTCTGATTTGCAGGCACAACATAACGGATTGCGGTATCCACTTCCTCAATGGTGTATGGGGTAGTGCCGCTGATAAGCACATCATCAAAAGAAGCAACACCGTTCTTGTCTGTTACGGCATACTCATCGACCTCAATACCGGCGAGCGAAGTTCCGTAAAGGTGGAAAGTTACACCCTCGACCAGATTATCCTCCGAAGATTTGATAACCTGAAGATTACCTCTCTTGAGAACATTATTGAAGTTGACCTTTGCCACCTGACCGGCAACAACAGTAACTCTGTGAACCTCCTGCGGTACATATTTGTCGATAGACTGCTCTGTTACCGTGTAAACACCGGGCATAAGGTTATCCAGTTGGAATTTGCCGCCGTTTGCGGTTGTTACAGTCTGATTGACACCGTTACCGCTGATGGTAAACTGAATACCGTCAACCTTTCCGTCCTCACTACTACAATATATTTATGGTTAATACCCCTTACAGCCAGTAAGGAATTATCCATCTTGTTGCTTAAGCTGGTAGAATGAGTATGGCAATAGGTCTGGCCTCCACCTCCTAGGACTTAACGTCCGTAGATAAGTCAGCCAACCAGCCCTCATTCGCAGCATTCGTTTTACGCAGGTTGAACTTTCTCGTTCGTGTGATATCCCCAGTAGATTGAATAGGCAATGAGTAAATCTGGTATTGACCATTGCTAATTCATTTCAAAGGAGTTTTTTTCATGAACGCTGTTGGTATTGATGTTTCCAAAGGTAAAAGCACTGTCACCATCCGCAGGCCCGGAGATGTGGTTCTTATGCCGCCCTGCGATATCCCACACACCCAGTCCGCTATCAACGCTCTTATTGAGCAGATCAAAAGCCTTGACGGCGAAACCAAAGCCTGCATGGAGCATACTGGCAGATACTATGAACCGGTTGCCAACTGGCTCTCTGACGCCGGCATCTTTGTTAGCGCTGTCAATCCCATCCTGATCAGGGACTTCGGAGATGACTCTCTCCGTACTCCAAAGACAGATAAAGCGGATTCTAAAAAAATCGCCCGTTATGCTCTTGACCGCTGGGCAAAACTGAAGCAATATGGAAGCATGGATAAAACACGCAACCAACTCAAAACAATGAACCGGCAGTTCGGTTTCTATATGGACCAGAAAACTGCCATGAAAAACAACCTCATTTCCCTTCTGGATCAAACCTATCCCGGAGCCAATGACTTCTTTGACAGTCCTGCCCGCAGTGACGGCTCCCAGAAATGGGTGGACTTTGTCTACACTTACTGGCATGTGGACTGTGTACGCAGCAAGTCTCTGCAAGCCTTTACAGAGCATTACCAGAAGTGGTGCAAACGCAACGGTTATAACTTCAGTGCCTCAAAGGCGGAAAAGATCTATCAGAGCTCTTCTGACCTGATCGCCGTATTTCCGAAAGATGACAGTACAAAAACGCTGATACGGCAGGCTGTCACGGTGCTAAACACGACTTCACAGACAGTGGAGGCTCTCCGCATTAAAATGGATCAAACTGCCGCCACGCTCCCGGAATATCCGGTTGTTATGGCAATGAACGGTGTCGGCCCATCACTTGGTCCCCAGCTTATGGCTGAGATTGGCGACATTACCCGTTTCACTCACAGAGAAGCGCTTACCGCTTTCGCCGGTGTCGATCCTGGTAAAAATGATTCAGGAAAACACAACCAGAAAAGTGTGCGTACTTCAAAGAAAGGCTCTCCAAGCCTGCGCAAAACACTGTTTCAGATCATGGACGGATTGATCAAACGTTCTCCAGTGGATGATCCGGTCTATGCCTTCATGGATAAAAAACGATCCGAAGGCAAGCCGTATTATGTCTATATGACTGCCGGAGCCAATAAGTTCCTCCGCATTTATTACGGACGGGTAAGGGAATACCTTGCTTCTCTGGAAGAATCCAAAGAAAGCTGATTTCAATCCCATACTTTGCTTCAGGCCAGCGCACTGCGGTGGTCTTGTTGTGATACTCTTTTTTTCAACCTGTATAAAATTTTCAAAGTTCATTAATTTCTGCTTGACTTTTTATTTGCAGACTTGTCTTTACAATCTGACAAGAGCCGTAGCTTACCTTCATTTTGACAAATCCGCTGACAGGGTCGCTGACCTCCTGAGCATAAGTGACCACATCCTGAATGCCGTTGCCATTCTGATGGATACCGTCAGACCATACGACAACACCTCTGCGGACGCCGTTTTTCTTTGCGGCTGTGATGGTAAATTCCTTGCTCGGAGCTTTCTCCATCGAAACAGTCAATTTGTTTCCGCTGACAGAGAACGAAACGCCGTCAATATTTGCCGAGAAATTGTAATTGCCAAGCACACCGTTTGTATCGGTGAGAGTTGCAACATACTTGCTTCCGTTCCATTCAAGCTCGTTTACCTTGGCAGAACCGCTTGACCTTGTGCAGAAGCTCGGTACTTTGGTGTGATTCTGAACACTTGTTACCATACTGTTGTAGTAAGACAGGATTTTACTGCGGAGAGGGTGTGCAGAGCTTACACATTCAAGCACGGCATTGCACCCTCCGGTAGAAACGTGATTGAAGCCTGCGTCTCTTTCGCCGACAATCGTTTCCCAAATCAAAATCTGAGTGGCATAAGCGTGGGCGATACAGTTGGCGTCGCTTTCATTCTGCGACTTCCAGCTTGTCGAAATTCCTCCACGGTAGCCGTACTGCAAGATACGACCGATAAGCAGGCGAATATCATCGCTGAAAATCGTACCGTTCGGACTGATGTTGTTGAAGAAGTTCTCGTCCTTTTCGGTGAGAGTATCTCCAGTCCGCTGACCTGTACCCGGCTCGATACAGTAGGCGATATTGCCCGAATACGAACCCATTGCACGAAGTCCCGTATATTTCGTGGACAAGCCTTTCCAACCGTTCATATAGTTGAGATTGCCGTGTCCCCATTCGCCGTTGTTATTGGTATCTCCGCTTCGGGGATAATCGACGAGGTACACATCGGCTTTTTCGCCTACGGCTGCAAAGGCTGTCGTTGCCCCAATGCCCATAAAAGCAGTAAGGCTCATAACCGCCGCCAACATAAGCGAGACGGCTTTCTTGAATTTTGTTTTAACCATTGCGTTTTCCTCCTTGAAATGCAAAAACGCACCGATTTTACTCAGTGCGTCCGCTTAAAATTATTTTGTTTTAGCAGTAGCCGATATAGATGTTGTACTCCGTATCGGATAGCTTTTCTGTCCATATCCACACAGCGGTAAAACCCTCGCTGTTCTTGTATCGGTTCAGTCTGCTTTCAATATCAGACTTGATACCGCTTCGGTTAGGATTTGCGGATATGGGGTTGTCCCAACATTCTGTCGCCGTGCTGTCAAGAGAAAGCCCTATGCTTACCGCATACTCTTTTGCGTAACTAACATAAGGGCTGACATCGAATGTCTGCTTGGGCGGCTCTGTCGGTTTCGGTTCTGCCGGCTTTTCAGTCGGCTTTTCAACCGGCTTTTGTTCGGCAGTTGTCTGTTCTTTCGGCTGTTCCGGTTGTTTTTCGGGTTCAGCCTGCGTGGTTGTCTGCTTCGGTGGCTCTGCCTTTGGCTTTTCGGTTGCAGGAGTATCAGCCGTTTTTTCTTCCGCCGGTTTTGTCTGTACCGTCGTAACCGTCTGACTTTCAGCGGTTGATTTGCTTTCTTCTGCCGTAATCGGTGTTTCCTCCTGAACTGCCGTGCTTTCCGGTTCTTCTGCCGTATCTTCCTGAGAATTTGTTTCGGTATTACCAGCCGGAAAAGAAGTCTCCGTTTTCGTTATCTCCTGTGCAGCTCCTTTGGCTGTGTTACCGTTACAACCTACGAGGAAAATCATCAGGCAGGCAAGAACACAAGGTATCAGCCTTTTTTTCATATCCATCGCTCCTTTCTGCCTTAATCGTAATCAAAACCGGTCAAAACATCAAAGGTGCGATTGGCTGAACTTTTTATCGTAGCAGACATTTTGCTTTTGCTCCAAATGTGCGAACCCTTATATAGACAGCTATATGTTATTGAGATAGATATACTCAAGGGAGATAGAGTATATTTTTCAGCAGGTTAATAGCCGGTATATATAGGGGTTAGAGTGTGAGAAAGGGGGAAGGCTATCGGCTGTCACGGTCGGCTCTGCTTCGCAGAAACTTGTTGTAATGCTCCAATGCCTTGCACACAAAATCCTCCGTTTGGCTTATGGGAATATTCTTCGGGATAAGCTGTCGAACCCTGTCGCCCCTTAAAACAATTTTCTCCCTTTGGTTTGGTTTTTCCTCCGACATAATCGCTTGGATTGCTTCGGTTGTGAGCTTGCCCTCCTCAAAGAACTTTCGCATACGGATTGTTTGGTCGTGGGACGGAGTTGCGTCGTTCAGGTCGATTTCATCAACCACATCACGCTGACTGTCCTCATCGAGAAAAGACAATTCAACCGCCGGTCTCATTTTAATTCGTCCCTCGTCAACATATTCCAAAAGTTCGGGAACAAGGTTGGTAAGGCGAATATATCTTTGAATTTGAGTGTTACTGTCTTGACCTTCGGCAGCTAAAATTTCTCTTGATTTACCCACCAAAGAATCGTGTCCCACTGGGACACCATTTTCTTTACTCGGTCTGCCTGCCTGTCTTTTCATTGCTTCCAAACGCATTTTGTAGGCATAGGCTTTTTCTGAGGGAAGTATCTGCGACCTTTGGTAGTTGCTCTCAACCATTAAAATCGTGGCTTCGTCTCGGTTCAGTTCAACGACTTCACAACGGAGCGTATCAACCCCGGCAAGCTCACAAGCTCGCTTTCGTCTGTGTCCCGATATGAGTTCGTATCTGCCGTCCTCTTTCTGCCTTACCGTTGCCGGAGTAATAACCCCTCGTTCCTTAATACTCTCTATGAGCTGTGCCATATCCTCGTCATCACGCACCTTAAAAGGGTGGTCGGGGAAATCGTCAATCTCAGTTAATGGAATATCTCGGATTTTTGAAAGCTTTTCTTCATCTCTCTGTTCCTGCGTTGAGAATAAATCATCGAGCTTCGTGAGAGTGAAGTCGCTCTTTCTTCCTGCCATCGGCTAACACCTCCTTTGTAAATTCGGTGTACGCCTTTGACACCGTACTGTTGGGTTCGTAGGCAAAAATGCTCTTGCCTTTGGAAGAAGTCTCTGCGGCTTTTACGGCAATCGGGATATATGTTCGATACATCTTGATTTGACTACCGAAGTTTTCTCTCAGAGCTTCTACCGTGCTTTTGGCGAGGTTGGTACGGCTATCCACCAAAGTGAGAAGCATACCGTCAATCTTTAAGCCAGGATTGATACGCTTCTTTACTCGTGAAATGGTCTGAACAAGCTGCGTCATTCCTTTTGCCGGTAAATACTGAGCCTGAACAGGAATAATAACGCTGTCTGCCGCAGATAGCGCATTGATTGTTACCATTCCGAGGGAAGGCATACAATCTATAAGGATATAGTCGTATTTGTCCTTCACTTCGCTGAGATAATTTCTCAATGCCGTCTCTCTGCTCATTGCATTGACAAGGTTAAATTCCATCGCAGAAAGCTCAAGGTTTGCCGGAACAAGGTCAACACCTTCGTCGTGGTGCAGAATACCGACCGTAGGGTCATTCATCGTTTCGTTTATGACATCTGTGAGTTTTGTTGCAAGCGTGATACCCAAGTTATCCATATCCTGCCAACCGAGACAGGTGGTTAAGTCGCCCTGTGGGTCTGCGTCTATGAGCAACACTTTCTTTCCCTGCATTGCAAGACCGACACCGAGGTTTACCGTAGTGGTCGTCTTTCCAACTCCGCCTTTTTGATTGCATATCGCAATCGTTTTGCAGTTCGACACTTTGTGCGTCCTCCTTTCGTAAAATTCATAGCCATCGCAGTATGGCTATGTACTTGACCGGCTCATTTCCTAACCGGTCGGGCAATATTTGTTCTCAACACCCCTTGCCGAGCAAAAAGCTCACGGGAAGTCACTAAGGAACAGACTGCTAATCTGTATCATAGGAATTTCACCTCTGCCGGGTACTCCGCCAGCTCCGTAGAGAAGTATCATTATCCTTCTGACTGTCATCGCCGTAACAGGGGCAACCTGTTACTTATACCGGGAGTTCTCGCTGTTCTGCAATGCAGAAGTCACGGCGTACCCGATAAGGTGGCTAAAATCATCAGAATTAAAGTCTTAGTGAATGACTTATTCAGTTGTCAAAGTACAAGTGAAAGGCTTCCGTTTTCGCAGTTCGGAATTAACCCCTTCACTCATTTGGACAAAGGGGGTCAAAATGCACACCCAAAATCACCCCTTTTTCAAAAATTTCTTGAAAAAATTTTTTTAGAAACAAAAAAGCCGCCTATTTCCCTCGTAATAGAGGTCAATAGACGGCGGGTAGAAATATTCATAATTTTGGTGTATAATAAGAATTAATCAAAAGAAAAATTTGAATTTTGTGCAGAAAACATTTCCTGTGAGGCTTGTATTGTTTCCTTGAATATGATATAATGATTTGACTTTGAAAAGAAAGAGGTGGAAGGATGATTAACTTTTCTTGCAAATAAAAATGGAATAAGCGGTAGTGTCATTTTATATGGCATTGCTGTACCTATTGCAAGAAAGTTAAAAGTCTCTTTATCTCTATTATATAGTGCCATACCACTTTGCGGAGTGGTGTAATTATGCTATGACGAGCTGCAAGAATTAACTTTCTTGCGGCTCTTATTTTTTGTGAAAGGAAGTGAGATTATGATGGAAACCACTGAATTGGTTGTTACGCATGATTTTCTCCGTATAATGTCGGTGTAGTCTGGTGGGACTTATACGGAGTAAAATATCACCGTGACATCGACTTTGTATCTATTATGACATACAAAGGAGGATTTAATATAATGTCAATGATAAATGTATCAAACCTGACCTTTGCTTACGAAGGCAGTTATGATAATGTGTTTGAAAACGTAAGTTTCCAAATTGATACAGATTGGAAATTAGGCTTTACAGGAAGAAACGGAAGAGGAAAAACAACTTTTCTCAATCTTTTGATGGGAAAATATTCTTATAGCGGAACAATCAGCAAAGATGTTGAAATGGAATATTTTCCTTATACTGTAAATGACACATCAAAGTATTCAATCGAGGTCATGCAGGATATTTGTCCTTTTGCAGAGGATTGGGAATTCATAAAAGAAGCATCCTTGCTTGATGTTGATTCAGGAGCACTTTACCGGCCGTTTGAAACGCTTTCCAACGGAGAGAGAACAAAATTACTATTGGCTGCGTTATTTCTTGCGCCTAATTGCTTTCTTCTGATAGACGAACCAACGAATTATCTGGATGCAGAAGCACGAAAAAAAGTTGGTGAATATTTACAGCGCAAGAAGGGATTTATTCTTGTCTCTCATGATAGAGCATTACTGGATAGCTGTGTAGACCATATTCTGTCCATAAATCGTGCTGACATTGAAATCCAGAAAGGTAATTTTTCTTCTTGGTGGAAAAATAAACAGCTTCAGGATGAGTTTGAATTAAACCAAAACACGAAACTGAAAAAGGAAATCGAAAGACTGTCACAAGCGGCAAAACAAACAGCGGACTGGTCTGATAAAGTAGAAAAAAGCAAAAAGAATACAACCAATTCCGGTTCAAAAATTGACCGAGGATATGTAGGACACAAATCTGCGAAAATGATGAAACGTGCCAAAAATCAGGAAAATAGAATGCTTACCGCTGTAAGTGATAAATCAAAATTGTTGCGAAATATAGAGCAGTCGGACAGCCTAAAAATAACTACACTCCGTTACCCAAAGGATATTTTAGTAAGTGTAGCCGGTCTTTCTCTTTTTTATGATGACACTCCTGTTTGCTCAGATATAACTTTTCAGATCAAACAAGGGGACAGAATTGCAGTAAAAGGGAAAAACGGAAGTGGTAAATCTACCTTGCTGAAGCTTTTATGCGGAGAGAATATAAAGTATTCTGGCACTTTAGAGACCGGAAGTAATCTTATAATATCTTATGTATCGCAAGACACTTCATTTTTGAGAGGTTCTCTAAGTGCTTATGCAGAACAATGTGGCATAGATGAAAGTTTGTTTAAGGCTATCCTGAGAAAGCTGGGATTTGAGAGAATTCAATTTGAAAATAATATGGAAGATTTCAGTGGCGGACAAAAGAAAAAGGTTTTGATTGCCAGAAGTCTTTGTGAAAAGGCACATCTGTTTGTTTGGGACGAACCGCTGAATTATATAGATGTCATTTCGAGAATGCAAATTGAAGAATTACTATTTGAATACCAGCCGACTATGGTTTTCGTAGAACACGACATTGCTTTTCAGCATACTATTGCAACATCGGAAATCCTGCTATAAGAAAGCAAAACTTTCAGTTTGTCGGATTTACTCTAAAATTAGCAAAGACCGCTTACATCGTGTAGGCGGTCTCTTTTCGTATTTAGATATATTTAATTTTGACCTTTCTTTTCTTGGCTGAAAGCACCTTGCAGAGAACATCGTCAACTCCGTCGGTGTATCTGCCTTGTGCAATCAGACTGTTCTTTAAGCGGATAAGTGATTGTATTACTCTGCTATATTCGTCATCATTAAGATAGATATAGAACTTTTCTTCTCTCACAGTCGCTTCCTCCATTCATTGTATTTTGCTCTGATTACCGAAACATCTGCTTCGACATCAGAATAAATAAAGATATGTACGCTTTTGAAAACTGCTTTTACTCTATCGGCATACTCCGCTTCCGTTTCGGTTGTCTTAAAAGGGAGTTTTACAAGTTTTATATTTCGCTGCTTGCATAGATGGCTTTTGAGAACCTCCATATGTTCTGAGCCGTTCGTAAATTCTATCGCCAGCTTTTCTGACGGAATGTAGGTTTCAAGAGGTATTCCTAATAGTTTATCTGAACCGAGCTGTACCTTTAATCCTTTTTGATTGGCGTAATAGGCGACCGCCAAGCCGGGGAATACGGAGCGATATTCTTTTTCGCACACAGTGCATTTTTCTCCGATAATTGTTCTATCGCTGATTTTTGCTTTCCAAGAGTGTCCCAGTGAACATTTCCACCACACACTTTTCATCGACCTTCTTGACACTTGTGTCGGGAGCAGAGAGTTTTTTTCGTAATCCCATTCAGCAAGCAGTTTCCTGTCCGTTGTGGCTAAATCATTGTATCCTGTAAGAACCGCCCTGTCCGCACAAACTGGGCATACTGTTCCTTTTACACGAGCATTGATAACTGACTTCCACTCATTGCCACAGGTCTTACACTTCCACCAAACATTGTGTCTTGATTTTGCGTTTACCTCATCAGGCATTAGGGGATAATTTCTTTCTGCCCACTCGGCGGCAAGGTCAGGGTGCGTAGTCGCCAAGTCATTAAATCCTTTGAGCAATGTATATCCGCTACAATACGGACATCTGCTCCCACCAGAACGGGTTGAAATAAGGGTGTACCACTCGTTTCCGCAATCTCTGCATTTCCACCAAACCTTACTGTTTGCAAAGACTGTTACCATTGTAGGCAGCAACGGAAGATTTCTGTCAGACCATTCAGCAGCAATATCAGGATACTGTGAAGCAAGGTCATTGAATCCGGCAAGGACTTTATTATGTGAGCAGTATGGACAGCCTGTGCCGTTTACCGTTCTGCTTTTAACGCTTGCTTCCCATTCGTGTCCGTGTTTACATTTCCAAATAATCTTCTTATGAGAAGCGACAGAAACCTCAGTAGGTTTTAATTCGTTCTTTTCAGACCACTCCTGAGCCAGCAGGGGCTTCAATGTGGCTAAATCATTGATACCCTCTATTACTCTCGCTCCTGAGCATATCGGGCATTTCTCGCCCTTTGAGCGAGCTTTGACGCTCGTTTCCCACTCGTGTCCGCAAGCACCTTTCCACCACACTCTTTTATTTGAACCGAAGGTTATCTTATCCGGCGTCAGCGGTAAATTTCTCTCTGACCATTCAGGAATTAGCTCCGGGTGAACGCTTGCTAAACTGTTGCTCATAGTTCAACCACCCCTTCCTCTGTGATTATCCCCATTATATTGAGAAAAACGGGATTGGTGTAGTTTGCGATGTAGCCCGAAAACTATGAGAAATGAAAGAAGCTCCTGAAAAGCCGTAACTTCTCAGGAGCTGTGTGAAACTTAAAAATATGCGATTTTTCAGTCTCTGCACCGTTTTTAGCACCGATTGGTGTAAATTTGGTGTAAAGAGGTAAATTTATTCGGTTTGGAAAGTCCCAAAACCCGCATAAACACTGGGTTTTTCTTACTTGTCGTTCGGTAAGGACTTCATTGTGGGGAACAGTAATACGTCCCTGATTGCCTGGCTATCTGTCAGAAGCATTACAAGACGGTCGATTCCGTATCCGATTCCACCTGTTGGCGGCATACCGATTTCAAGTGCGTTGAGGAAGTCCTCATCTGTGTGCTCTGCCTCGTCATCGCCTGCTGCTGCGTTGGCATCCTGTGCTGCGAAACGCTCACGCTGGTCGATTGGGTCGTTGAGCTCTGAGTATGCGTTACACATCTCCCATGTATTACAGAACAGCTCAAAACGCTCTACCTTTGTAGGGTCGCTTGGCTTCTTCTTGGTGAGAGGTGATATCTCGATTGGGTGATCCATGATAAAGGTTGGCTGGATAAGCTCCTTCTCACAGTACTCCTCGAAGAAGAGGTTTACGATGTCACCCTTCTTGTGGCGCTCCTCGTACTCGATATGATGCTCGTCTGCAAGCTTCTTTGCGGCTGCATCATCAGGTACCTGGTCGAAGTCTACGCCTGCGTATTTCTTGATTGCGTCTATCATTGTCATTCTTGCGAATGGCTTTCCAAGGTCGATTTCCACGCCGTTGTATGAGATTTTTGTCGAACCGCATACCTTCTCAGCGAGGTAACGGAACATTGACTCTGTCAGCTCCATCATGCCCTCGTAGTCTGTGTATGCCTGATAAAGCTCCATAAGTGTGAACTCAGGGTTGTGACGTGTGTCTACGCCCTCGTTACGGAAAACTCGTCCGATCTCGTATACTCGCTCAAGTCCTCCGACGATAAGTCTCTTTAAGTAAAGCTCAAGGGAAATACGAAGCTTTACATCCTCGTTCAATGCGTTGTAGTGTGTCTCGAATGGTCTTGCTGCGGCACCACCTGCGTTTGAAACAAGCATAGGTGTCTCAACCTCCATGAAATCACGGCCTGCAAGGAAGTTACGGATTTCCTTGAGTATCTGTGAGCGCTTGATAAATACCTCTTTGCTCTCCTGATTCATGATAAGGTCTACATATCTCTGACGATATCTGGTGTCTGTGTCTGTCAGTCCATGGAACTTCTCCGGGAGTATCTGGAGTGATTTTGAAAGGAGTGTTATCTCCTCTGCATGGATTGAGATTTCGCCTGTCTTTGTTCTGAAAGCGAAGCCCTTTACACCGTAGATATCACCGATGTCTGATTTCTTGAAGTCTGCGTATGAGTCTTCTCCGACATTGTCCCTTGCCACATATACCTGGATATTGCCCTTTAAGTCCTGAATATTGCAGAAAGAAGCCTTACCCATGACACGCTTGAACATCATACGTCCGGCAATGCTTACCTCGATTGGCTTTGCATCCATGATTTCTCTTCTCTCGTTGTAATCATTGTTGATTACCTCTCGCTTTGCAGCGTCATCCAAGCCCTCAACATCCGGAGCCTTTCTGTCACCGAGAATCTCAGCCTCATGAGCATTGTAAAGCTCCTTTACATCGCTGCTGTGATGAGTGACATTGTACTTTGTAATCTGGAAAGGATCCTTTCCTGCTTCCTGTAAATTCTGTAATTTTTCACGACGGACCTTAAGGAGCTGGTTTACGTCCTGCTGCTGTCCACCCTTGTTATTATTCTGATTTGCCATTTTTTACCTCTTTTAGTTCTCTTCTGCTCTCTGGATCTCGAGTACCTTGTATGTGAGCTCTCCTACCTGAGTCTCAACAGTTACAGTATCTCCGACTTTCTTTCCAAGAAGAGCTTTACCTACAGGTGACTCATTTGAAATCTTGCCCTTTAAGCTGTTTGCCTCTGTTGAACCAACGATTTTGTACTCAAGCTCCTCATCAAACTCACAATCTAAGATGCGGATCTTACATCCGATAGAAATCTTGTCAAGGTCAACCTCCTCCTCAACAACAACCTCTGCATTTTTAAGGATTTTCTCGATTTCCTCAATACGAGCCTCGATATCGCGCTGCTCATCCTTAGCTGCATCATACTCAGCATTCTCAGATAAATCACCCTGCTCACGAGCCTCCTTGATCTTCTGGGAAACCTCTTTACGCTTAACAACCTTTAAATGCTCAAGCTCATCCTCGAGCTTCTTAAGACCTGCATATGTCAGAATATTTTTCTTGTTATCCATGATTCTTACCCTTCTATCTTCCTTTTATTTTATTATGTTGATTTGCTAAAATGAAACTTCCCACTTCAAAGACTTAATATACCGGAAAGTATACAGTATATTCCGAAGACAAAATATGAACTGCCACGGGTTTCCATAACCCCCGGCAACGGAAACCCTGCAGCAAAGAAAAACCCTCTATCCGCGATTCGTTCCCGTGGCTAACTTCATATTTTTCTGAGGAATAAACTGTATGCTCGGCCGGTAACCAAAATACCCTAAATGTGGGAAGTTTGTTTTATTAAATCGTAAAGCCTATTTTAACGCGTGTATTATAATTGAAAATCCCCACGCTGTCAAGGATTTGACCGATTTCAATTTTTAAGCTTTTCCTTATACAAAAGCTCCTCAAGCTGTTCTAAGCTCTCCACCGTATTCACTGCCGCGCGCAGCCTTGATGAATGTGGATATCCTGCCGTATACCACGCTGTGTGCTTTCTCATCTCGTGTATCCCCGTGTACTCGCCCTTGAACTCTATCATCATGCGTGCATGGCGCAGTATCATCCGGCGTACTTCCTCAAAGGATGGCTTTTCCTGATGCTCGCCGGTCTCAAAGTAATGCAGTATCTGTGAGAAAATCCACGGATTGCCCTGCGCTCCCCTGGCTATCATAAAGCCGTCGCAGCCTGTCTGCTCCTGCATTTTTATGACATCCTCTGCACAAAGCAGGTCTCCGTTTCCTATGACTGGTATTGAGACAGCCTCTTTTACCTGCCTTATGATGTCCCAGTCGGCTTTACCGGAGTAGTACTGCTCTCTGGTCCTGCCGTGCACTGCGACTGCGCTTGCGCCGCTTTCTTCAGCCACATGTGCCAGCTCTACTGCGTTGACATGCTCATCATCGAAGCCCTTTCGTATTTTTACGGTGACCGGCTTATCTATCGCTTTTACTATGCTCTCTATAATCTGACCTGCAAGAATCGGATTTTTCATGAGCGCTGAGCCCTCACCGTTGTTTACGATTTTGGGCACCGGACAGCCCATGTTGATATCCAGTATGTCAAATGGTCTTTCCTCTATCTGCTTTGCTATCTGAGCCATTATCTGCGGGTCTGAGCCAAACATCTGGAGAGAAACAGGCTTTTCTCTTTCATCTATCGAAAGAAGCGACTCTGTATTTTTGTTTTTGTACAAAATTGCCTTGGCGCTGACCATTTCCATACATAAAAGGCCGGCTCCCTGCTCCTTGCACAATAAGCGAAATGGCAGGTCTGTCACGCCTGCCATAGGTCCCAGTATCAGGTTGTTTGGGAGTGTCACACTTCCTATCTGAAGCTTTCGTATCTGATGAATATCCATACTATTACTTCACTCCCTTGCGGTTCTGCTTGCGATACACGAGGTTTATGCCCTTTAATGTCAGATCCGGATCGTATACATCCACGTTTTCTGTCTCATTGGATATTATTCTGCCGAGTCCGCCGGTTACTACAACCTTTGCATCGTACATGCCTGTTTCTTCCTTTACCTTGTTAATGATATACTCTGTCTGTCCTATCTGTCCATACACAAGTCCCGCCTGCATGCTGGTGATGGTGTCCTTTCCGAGGATATTATCAGGCTTTTTAATCTCTATCTCAGGAAGCTTTGCCGCATCCTCCCAGAGTGCCTTGGCTGAGATACGTATGCCCGGTGCTGTGATTCCTCCCATGAAGGTACCGTTTTCATCGACCATATCGTAGGTGGTTGCTGTGCCAAAATCTATGACTAAAACAGGTCCTCCATATAATTCATATGCAGCTACGGCGTCTACTATACGGTCTGCGCCAATTTGCTGCGGATTTGGTGTGGCGATACGGATGCCTGTTTTGATACCCGCCTCCACGATTATCGGCCTGATATTGAAGTATTTTATTAGGCCATTCTGCAGTGAATGCATGATATTCGGTACAACGGAGCATATGATTGCATCATGTATGTCGTCCATGCCTACCTGATTTCTTTCAAGCAGAGTGCTCAGAAGCATGCCGTATTCATCCGATGTACGTGGCATTTTGGTTGTAATTCTAAAGCTTGCTTTTATCCTGTCACCATCAAACACGCCGCATGTTATGTTTGTATTTCCTACGTCCAGCGCTAAAATCATCTGTTATTCCTCCTCGAGTCCTTCTCCCAAAAATACTATGCGATAATACGTCTCTATCGACTCGAGCAGCTCTCTTCGCTCGTTGCGGTACTGCTTTATCTTTAGCACGCTTCCTATCTCGTCATAGAAAAAGTCATTTTCCTTGCAGGATGTTCTGAAATCGAGGTTTCCGTCCTCATCAAACACCAACTCCAGTATGCCTCCCACATCCTCTGTATACAGGACGCACATGATTTTGAGCTCGTCCCTTATAGTCTGTGGAAGTCCGTTAAAATTCTCGTTCAGATAATATTTTTTCTGATATGCGTTTGACACGCAAAGTACTACCTCTTTAGACATATCCGTATATTCCTCTCACTGATACTTCTCCGCTTGAAACCAGCTTGCGCGATTCCCATGTGTCCACGATCAGCTCGCCCTTAGGCGTGATGCCCATCGCTTTTCCGTCAAACGGCTCCTTCGGATCCAGTACCCTTACTGATTTGTTCCTGTTGACCAACAGCTCATCATACTCCCTGACGAGGGCTGAAAGGTCCTGCGTCTTTAAAAATGTGTCATAATACTGCTCAAAGTATGCCATGGTCTCTGCGATTATCTGCGCACGGTGAAATCTTTTGCCACCTGCTTCTATCATGAGTGAGCTCGCCATCTGACTGATTTCCTCCGGAAAGCTCTCATTGTGCACGTTGATGCCGATACCTACAACAATATGGTTGATATAGTCAAACTGCGCATTCATCTCTGTGAGTATGCCGCACACCTTTTTGCCGTTTACCACAATGTCGTTTGGCCACTTTATCAGGGCTTCCTCGCCGGTAACGCTTGTTATTGCCTTTGCGACAGCAAGAGCTGCCACAAGCGTGAGCATGGATGCATTGTTTGGATTGATATCAGGCTTTATCATAAGTGTCATGAAAATACCTGTGCCGGACGGCGATACCCAGCTGCGGCCACGGCGCCCCTTGCCTGACTCCTGCTTGTCCGCTACGACTAATGTGCCGCTCGGATAGCCTTTTTCGGCAAGCTCCTGAGCCTTGATGTTGGTGGAGTCTATTGTATCAAAATACAGCACTTCCTTTGCCACCCATTCTGTGTGCATTAGGCTTTTTATCTCCGCCTCTGTCATCAGATCCGGCGCTGCCATGAGCCTGTAGCCCTTATTCTGTTGTGCCTCTATCTCATATCCGGCTTCCTTTAGCTGGTTTATGGCCTTCCACACGGCTGTGCGCGATACTCCGAACCGGTTGCATAGCTCCTGCCCTGAAATATAGCCGTCAGCGCTGCGTAGAAGCCTAAGTATTTCTTCCTTCATACTTTATTCCTTAGCTTTCCGTCAATCTTTTGTTGCGGTCATTGCTTGCTGTACTAGTCAGCAAGTGTTGCACGCATGATAGCCTTGATTGAGTGCATACGGTTCTCTGCCTCATCAAATACCACTGAGCGCTCTGACTCAAATACCTCGTCTGTCACCTCAAGCTCGCTCAATCCAAACTTCTCATAGACCTGCTTGCCGATAGTAGTCTTTAAATCATGGAATGCAGGCAGACAGTGCATAAAGATTGCGCTATCCTTTGCATTTTCAAATGCTTTTTCATTTACCTGATATGGCTTTAAGTCGTTAATTCGCTCTGCCCATACCTCTTCCGGCTCGCCCATTGATACCCACACATCTGTGTAGATGACATCTGCGTCCTTTGTGCCCTCTGCCACATCCTCTGTGAGTGTGATTGATGCGCCGGTTGTTTCTGCAACGTCCTTACAGTATTTTACAAGCTCATCATTTGGGAAATATTTCTTGTTTGTGCATGCCACGAAGTCCATGCCAAGCTTTGCACATGTGACCATGAGTGAATTGCCCATGTTGTATCTTGCATCGCCCATGTATACAAATTTCACGCCCTTGAGTCTGCCGAGGTGCTCACGGATTGTAAGCATATCTGCTATCATCTGTGTCGGATGGAACTCATTTGTCAGGCCGTTCCATACCGGTACGCCTGCGTATTTAGCCAGCTCCTCCACGATTTCCTGTCCGTATCCACGGTACTCGATTCCGTCAAACATTCTGCCGAGCACGCGCGCTGTATCGGCGATGCTCTCCTTTTTGCCTATCTGTGAACCGCTCGGGTCAAGGTATGTGACATGCATTCCAAGGTCATGTGCCGCTACCTCAAAAGAGCAGCGAGTTCTGGTACTGGTCTTTTCAAAAATCAGCGCTATATTCTTGCCTGTGAGTTCATCATGTCTGATGCCTTTTTTCTTCTTTTCCTTCAGCTCCTGTGAGAGGTCAATCAGATAAGTAATCTCTTCCGGAGTGTAATCCATAAGTTTTAAAAAGTTTCGTCCCTTTAACTGCATTGCTCTTGCCTCCTGGGTTTTATTTGCATCGTTTATAGATGCAGGTTGCTATAATTTATATCTGTAGGTTGCTATAATGATGTCATTTTACTCTATTTTGTGGTATGTTGCAAGAGGTTTGAAGCATTGACGCTCTGACTGTAAAACCACGCCGTACAAATAATTAAAGAGGCTGCAAACCAACAAGCTTTGTTGATTTGCAGCCTCTTTGTTATTTCTTTGTATTGGCTGTATATTATCTGAACTTCATATTTCCGATTGATATTCCTGAGCCATGGTCATTGAAGGATGTACATCCTCCTGTGTTGTCCACTCCGGACATTGCCTCCTGTGCTGCACTGTAGCATGAAGAAGAAATGCGTCCGCTAAGCTTTCTTGCGAGCTTTCCTGATGATGCCGGTCCAAACTGGCCTTTCTGGTAAATAACACCTGAGATGCTGTTTGGATATGAGCCGCTCTTTACTCTGTTGATGACTGCCGCTCCTACTGCAAGCTGACATTCATAGCTCTCTCCGCCTGCCTCGCACTCGATAATTGCAGCAAGAAGTGTCAGGTCATCTGCTCCTGCACTTACCGCCTCGCCCTGTGTGGTCTCTGTTTTCTTTGATTCCTTTGCTGCTTTTGCAGCTTCTTTTGCTGCCTTTTCTTCTGCGGCCTTTCTCTCAGCCTCTTTCTGTGCAGCTATCTGAGCCTGTTCCTCTTCAATTGTGATACCTACTCTTGTGTTGAGGGAACGTGTCGCATAATCTGCTGCGATATATCCTGTCTGTGAATCGCTGACTACTGCAATCCAGCCGTCCGGTGCCTGCGCTGCGCGGTCCACCTGATAGGTCTTGCCCTGGTCAGCTACCTCTAAGGCCTTGCTGTTTGTATCTGCTGTCTCTCTCACACGAAGTCCGTCTGTATTTACTGTAGCAATTTCTCCGCATGTGTCGTAAGCATAGCTTAGTGCGTCAGTTCCGGTCACACAGTAAGATACATTGACATATCCGTCTACATTTCCTGACTTGATGTGAGCCCATGTGCCATCGTTTTCTACGATGTCTGCCACACTTCCTTTATATAGTTTTCCAACAATATCTGACTGTTCATCGGCCTGTGCTCTTACGTTGAGTGATTCTTCAACGTTTGGCATAAGCTTTGTCTGCCATTCCTGCTGCTCCTGTGTGAGCTGTGGCTGTGCCTCCTGCTGTGCATCCTGTGCTGCTGCCACCATCTCAACATTTTCTTTTTCTACTGTAACAGCATTCTCTGCTGTGAGACCCTTCTCATAATCAAAAAGAGTCGCTGCCACGCCAGCATAACTATTATAACCAGTATGCTCTAAACCAGTGTTTGCTAGCACCTTATCCTCTGCTTTGACCTCAGAGCGTCCGCTGTTAGTAACCGCGGTAACCGTCAGCATGGCGCACAGTCCACAGACCGTAATGCTATCGATTACTTTTTTGTTTAGCTTCATATAATCCTCCATATGGTGTAGTATATGTTGTTTTTGTTACGTTTATTACACCTATGTTGCATTTGTTACAACTTTGTTACAGTCGGTATAATATCACAGTAATAGCATTTTGTCAAATTTCATGGAAAAATCTCCTGAAGCACCGATGAAATCACCCCATTCTGATGTGCCTTATGCTCTATCTCCAGCTTGTCGCTTTCGCTTCTCGACAGCTCGTCTATGTAGTCGCTCACCTGTTTTTCTATTTTATAAATTTCGTTGCTCAAAAGTCTTATCCTGTGTGAGAGTGCGAACAAGGTCACAATGACTGTCAGCATGAAAAGTGCAAGCATTATCGCAAGTATGCCTCCTGCCATGATGTCCATATTGTCCATTGATAATTCCATATTAATGTGTCCTCCCTACTATTCTTTTTCCGATACATCATTCAAAATTTAACTTAACCTATAACGCAGGATGATGTACTATTGATTATTATAACCAATTCACTTGAACTTAACAGTTCCTATCGGTCGCAAGTTTCGACATTTGTTTGGTATTGCAGGGCAAACTTTCACCGGTAACTTGGTATTGACTTTTATTGTGTTGAGTATAATATAAATATGAGACAAACAGGAATACAAGAAAGGATACATATATATGAAGAAAATAGTTATGACAGGCGGCGGTACTGCAGGTCATGTCACTCCAAATATAGCTCTTATGCCGGCACTTAAGGAGGCCGGATACGATATCGAATACATTGGCTCAGTAAACGGAATGGAGAAGGGACTGATCGAAGCCCAAAAGATTCCTTACCACGGCATTTCATCAGGAAAGCTGCGCCGATACTTTGACTGGAAGAACTTTACAGATCCGTTCCGCGTGTTAAAGGGCTACGGTCAGGCTGTAAGCCTCATGAAAAAACTCAAGCCTGATGTAGTATTTTCTAAGGGTGGCTTCGTTTCCGTACCTGTCGTGCTTGCCGCAAAGCACTGCCATGTGCCTGCCATCATCCACGAGTCGGATATCACCCCGGGACTTGCCAATAAAATCGCCATAAAGGGTGCCAAAAAGGTCTGCTGCAATTTCCCTGAGACCATGAAATATCTGCCTGCTGACAAGGCTGTGCTCACCGGCTCACCTATCAGACGCGAGCTTTTTAGCGGCGTTGCCGAAAATGCCATAAAGCTTTGTAATTTTCCTGACCACAATAAGCCTGTCATCCTCATCATCGGAGGAAGCCTCGGCTCTAAAAAGGTTAATGAAGCTGTCCGTGAGATTCTTCCTGAACTACTAAAGGATTTCTATGTGATTCACCTCTGCGGAAAGGGCAATCTGGACAACAAGCTTGCCGGAATCACAGGCTATGCACAGTTTGAGTACGCCAATGCTGAGCTCACCGACATGTTTGCTCTGGCTGACATGGCTATTTCAAGAGCCGGAGCCAACTCCATCTGCGAGCTGCTTGCTCTGCACAAGCCAAACATCCTGATTCCTCTTTCTGCTGCTGCCAGCCGCGGAGACCAGGTATTAAATGCAAAATCCTTCAAAAAGCAGGGCTTTTCATATGTCATCGAGGAGGAGGAGCTCACAAAGGATTCTCTGCTTAGCGCAGTAAAAGAGGTGTACGGCAACAGGGATAAATATAAGGATGCCATGGCAAAAAGCGGTCAGATGGATTCCATCGCCACTATAATCGATTTGATTAACTCTCAGGTGAAGAAGTCGTCATAGGGTCAGAGTCTGTTTAAAGCGTCATTGCATATCATAAAAAAGAAAAAGCCCGGATATGAACTACATTTGCATATCCGGGCTTTTGGTTTTTTAATAATGTGTAACTATTAGAAGCTATTACATGCTCATCTCATCGCAGATTTTCTTCATCTCGTCATCAGTGAACTCCTTGTGGTTCCACTCTATGACATTCTTGTTGTCATCTGACTCATATCTTGGAATCAGGTGCATATGGAAATGGAATACTGTCTGGCCTGCCACCTCGCCATTGTTCTGTACCAGGTTGTAGCCTTCACAGCCAAGCACATCTTTCTCGTGTGTCATAATCTTCTTTGCAAGCTTTGCTGCCTTGGCAAGTGTCTCATCCTCAATCTCAAAAATATTTGCATAATGCTGCTTTGGAAGGATAAGTGCATGTCCCTTTGTAGCAGGACTTGCATCGAGTATTACCTTGAAATCATCATCCTCGTAGATTGAATTGGTCGGGATATCCCCATTTGCCAGTTTACAGAAAATACAGTTGTCATCTTTCATCTTTGTCACCTCATATATATAATTATTTTGTAACTGTTAAGAATCAAAAAGCCCATTAAAACGGAAATATCTGATCAAGCATGCGCAGTGTCTTGAAATTGCCTTTCGCTGTCATTTCTCCGGTCATAAATGCTCTCTGGAAGGTCATGTGACCATCTATTATAGACTCCATGATACTCTTCGAAAATTTGGCGTATACATCCACTATATCCTCTTCGCCATAGTGTATATCCAGCTTATCCTCATCCACCTTTATATATAATGGATTTTTAATGCCCTCTATATTAAATGAATAGCAGGCTTTGAATTCACGAAGCGGAATAAAATGTGCTTCAAGCTCCTTTATATATGGCATGTCATCTGTAGATGCCTGCTGCCCGAGCATGTCCTTGAACATGGTTGCAAGCTCCTCGATATCCTCCTTCTGCTGTTTGACATATGTATCATCAGACACATACTTCGACAGCTGCTCACTCTCCTGTGGGGTGAGATTGAGCTGCTGTGTCCTGAGTACACTTTGCTTCACTGCCTGATTGCTTGTAGGCAGGCTCTTAATCTTCTGGGATATCGTGCGATACAGATTCTCCGCGCGTTTTTCTATTATGAGATTATACTCCTTATTGAGCTGAAACGTAGTAATATCCTCTACATATCCGCATAACCCTGAGCACGGCAGACCGCCAAGTATCTCCCATGCATTGCAAAGTGTGGTCTCTGCCTCGCGCTCTCCATATGTGGTAGACATGACAATAGGCTGCATATATGTATTGCTTATCTTTTCTTTGTCGCCGTAGAGCCAGCATGCATCAAGGAACTGCTGCATATATCCACCTATACCAAGCCACTCAACCGTCGTTGCGAGAATGATTCCATCTACATCTCTGAAGGTCTGTGGCAATGTAGCTATTTCATTCTTGTGCTCATAGATATTGTATCTCTCCACCTTTACGCGGAGCTCCTTTAGCACATTTTCTATCCTGCTTATCACATACAGTGTCGGGTCGTCCAGTAAACCTCTTCCACCATAATAAATATTTATCTTCATGTAGCTTCTCCTACCATTAATTTTTAGTTGATATTATATTTATTATATCTCTTTTTGCGATATAAAACAATTGAAATAACAAATCCGCCTACGAGCCCGCCTCCATGAGCCCAATTGTCCACTCCCTGCGTTGAAACTCCGTAGTATATCATCAGTATAACCATAAATACAGCCTGCTTCCTGCTGACGCCCTCATAAAAGCCTCTGTTTGCTATAACTATCCACACAAGTGCTCCTACCAGACCAAATATCGCCCCGGAAGCACCTGCCGATACCGCATAATCATTATTATAAAGCATAACGATGTATGACAATACACTTCCACACATGCCTGACACAAGAAATGTGATCAGAAGCTTCACATGCCCCATGGCTTTCTCGACTATCTGACCGACAGCACCTAAAACCACCATATTGTTAAGTATATGCATCAATCCAAAATGCATAAACATCGAAGTGAACAGCCTCCAGTACTGGCCATCCTTTATATACTCAGGGTACATGGCTCCGTGGGCAGCCATATACTGTGCATCAAGTGTGCTGCCTGATATACTCATCAGCACAAAAACTATTATATTTACCACTATTATGCCAATTGTCATATATGGTTTATCATAAAATCTTTTTATATTCTGCAAATCTGTGGGGTCTCCTTAATTTTCCTGTTAAATACTTTTTTCTTATTATAAATTTTAAGGAGCTTATTTGCAACAATTATACAAACCGGTACTTAACATCGGCAAATCTGATGATATCATTTGACTTGAGCTGCTTCTTCTGCTTGTACGCAAGCACCTCATTATTCACAAAGGTTCCATTTGTGGAGTTTAAATCCTCCAGATAAAATTCCTGGTTTTCCCTATTTATAACTGCATGAAAATGACTTATTGTATCCTTGCCTATTACTGCATCGGCCTCATCGCCCTGACCAATACGCGTACAATCTTTGTCTATTATTATATTGCTGCGGTTTTCCATGCCCTCATACAAAAGCATGCCCTGTGGGTGCTCCCTGTAATCGCTCAGACATACTGTGGGGTGTATCTGACGCGGTATCGGCTCCGGTGCAGCCTCTGAGCTTGGGTGTATAAGCATGGTGTCATCTACCTTTTCACGATTTTCTTTTCGTTTTTCTTTTTTAAACCATTTTCTGTTTATATCCGGTTTTTTAGGCTTTTCTATCACTGACGCCTGCTTCTTTCGCTCCGGCAGCCTGATATCCAGCTGCTCCAGCAGATACACCCGAAGCTTATCGTACAGTGTAGGCTTTATCTGCTCCTTAGGCTCCTCTACTCTGACCTGTGGCTGTGAAATCGGCGCAACCACCTCCTCCACCGGCTTTTCTGCCACCTTTTTCTGTCGCTCCTCGATTATGGCATTTCTAATATCAGCGATACTGTAATTGCCATTTATGGTTTTCTCGTATATGCCATATGCTATATGTATCGCTTCAGCATCACTGTGATCAAGCTTTGTGAGCATATACTCCATCAAATGCTGGAATGTATTGCATATGGTTTTCATCTGTGCCGGGTATGCTGTAAAATATATTTCCTCATCCTGATTTACCCCTTTTATGTGTATTAGCTGAGGATCAAGCACCAGAGATTCTGCGCTAACAAGATGATTCTCCAAAAGCTCCATCTTGTTACAGATACTCACCACAAGCTTTTCAAGAAACTCAAGCTTTATATCATTATACTGGCAGCGCATTTCCAAAGACTGAACTCCGGATATATCATACCAGTACTGCCCTTCATTATTCACATAACACTTCTCCATCTTCAGAAAGCCCGGAATATTGTTTTTCAGCAATATCTTTTCATCTAACGGCCTCACCTCGTCACAACGCAGCTTCATAAAGCTGCCTGTCATCTTTCTCTCATATACTATTTCATTAGAATTCATTTACTACCTCTTTCAAAACCTGATAATTATAGAAATCATCCACCAGCCACATATCAGTAGCATACTCATAAGAGCTGTCTGCTTTCATTTCGTTATACAGCACAAGTCCCATCTTCATCGCTATCGCAAGCATAACAATAAATATAGGTATAATAATCGCCCCCTCCACTGTATAACTGCCTTTTAGTCCATAAGATAAATCTACATTTAATTTATTTCCAGTCACATAAATACCTCCGTCAATCCATATCCCAGCAGTAGAAATGGTGTAAATGCAATCTGCTTCTTTCTTCCAGCCCTGCCTGATGCAATTAAAATAACTGAGATTGTTCCCGCTATTGTCAGTCCCATCACCATAGTGCTGCACACTATGTCAGCTGTCACAAACAATCCCATAAGCGTCACAACAGCAGCATCTCCATAGCCTATCTGCTCTCCTGTAAGAAACGCAGCTGCCATAAGCACTATACCGGGAATCAGGGCAACAGCCACTGATATAATTGACTGCTTCGCATAAAAAGAGCTTGCAATACCTACAATCCCCATTACTACCAATACAACTACTGGTATCTTTTTGGTTGAAAAGTCAATTATACTGATTATTCCAAGTAAAATGATAAGCTGTATCATGTTCCTTCTCCTTTACATTTACTGCACAGATTTTTGCCATCTACCTCCGACTTATGCACCTTGTGTACTGTCCGCTTAAGCTTACTGCATCCAAGCTTTCCGTGATAGTTCGTGCCATAATCTGTTATAAATACCGTTGAACCTTCTGTTTTTTTATCCGCGGCACAGTAGCATGCGTGGTATTTCCTACCATCTTTGTTTCTGCTTGCCCCCACCTGTGACCATTTGATGCTCTTTATACTTAAATCCAGGTAGTTGCACTGCTCGGACAGGTGATAAACACTGCCATAGTCAGTGTAAAATACATATGGGTCCGTTTTTTCGCCGGGATTTTTTCCTGTCCATTTTCTGCTGTTGCTATAATCCTCTATCCATATTCCATCTACCGTAAAAAAGCTCACCGGAAGCTTAACCTTATACTTTGCTTTAAGTGCAACATCATCACCATCCATACTTGAGCCAAGCAGTGACACTCCATACCTTCCACCGCTCACGTATGTATTAATGTGTTTTGAGTCAGATATTCTACTCCTAAAGAGTACCTCTGCTGTCGCCACTGAGACAACGGACGAATCATTTGCACTGCTCGCTAATGCACTCATCCTGGATGAATAATACAGAGCAGCCTTCACCTGCGACTCCACCTGAACCACCCTGAAGAAAAAAAGTATAAATACAAAAAAGCCTGCTACAAGCGGAAATATTACCGCGGCCTCAAGTGTATATGACGCTTTCAGGCAGGTGCATGAGGGCATCTTTTGAGAACTATCATCGCCTGGGAGTTTGGCCTTTCTATAAAGTTTTTTTATGTGGAACTTTACTTTATTAACAAAAGACACCTTCATACACCTGCCTTTCTTATTTCGTCATCGTCCATAATAGGAATACTTTGCCTTGTTTTTAATGGTATACTCGTTATCCGCCCCATCTAAAAGATTCACAAAGCATAAAAATATGCCATGATATTTGTACCTTACATCTGCACTAAGCTCACAAATTGCATTGTCCATTCTAAAGCTTTCATGCGCACCGGTCATACGCACTGTAGCCTCCTGCACATCCATCGAGCGATACGCTATATTTTTCATGCTCTTTGTAAAAAGCAGCATACCCAGATATGATTTGTAGCCTATTCCTTCATTTGAGCTTTTTGCCTTCACCTGCCCTGTGAGCATGCTTGTCATGCCATACAGACTCGATGTCCATGACGTATCACTTTTTATCAGTGGAATCTTATCCCCATCCAAAAGTGCCCTTAAATCCAGCACACTTTCACAGAATGCCCAGGCCGCCAGAATTCCCTTTTCCACCCCTTCAATTACCTCCGGTGTCAGAGTAATTCCACCGATAATTGCAGCAAGAGCCATCGCCTGTGCCTGCTTTGATGCGCTTCCTGCCAGGTATGCCATATTGGCAGCCGAACGCAGAGCCAGTATTTCAGCTATAACGATCTTCAGATTATCCTTATCACTCGCTCTGCCTCCTATGATGTACTCCACCTCATAGTTAAGGGCATGATTGGGATTTGTATCAGTGTAACAGCTCATATATGTCAGAATATACTGCTGCATAAGTACTTTCGCATACCAATCATCACTACTTTCAGACCACCCCCCTGTTCCTTTATGCAGACTTCGCCCGGACACTCTGGCTGATGTATCAATACTGTTTCCTGACACCGTGCTCTCATCAACCACCTGCGATAATATGCCTGATGCCTTTACTTTCTGCACCTTGACCAGCGGATTTTCTATTGCATTACCGCCTTCTGTGCTTTCTGCCTTACTTTCTGACGTCTGCTTTGCTTTCGAAACCGATGAAGGAGCACTGTAAGCTCTTGGCGGTGACGACCTCGCTATGCTTTTGCCTCCGCCTTCATGAGCTGCATTATCCTTTAATGCGTTTAACGCACTATCTATTTTACTGTCATCATACTCACCCGCAGACTTGTTTTCATTCAATGAGCTATACTGACTGTAAAGATTTTTGACTGTTTCATAACCAATATTTTTCTTCATATATGAGACAACCGCATTTGTATACACATCACCACCATCATCCGTCATAAGCACATATTTCATGGATTCGAGCTCATCCATTGACAACCTTAGCATACTGGTGCCGTTTACAATAGTACCCCCGGCAAAAGCTCCTGAATCGCTTATCTTAAAATTGTCAGTCGTAAGCTTCTTCATATACGACTTGACATTTTCGATATCCACATTGCCCATTGCGTCACTTCCGGCGTCATACGCTAACAGATGGTATTCATCCCACAATGGTCTGCAATACTGTGCAAAAACTGACTCTGCTACAGCCTCTGAATTCATGCATGCTATATTGGTAAGTGTCAGATTCCTGCCGGCTTCCAGTACAGTAAACAGAAACTGTGACACCAGCATGAGAAGCATTGTGGCAAATATCGTTATACTGCCTCTCACACTTTACCAGCCTCTCTTGAGATTGTCTGAAAGATATTGTTTACAAGCGTCGTAAGCTGCTTCTTAAAAATCAGCACCAGACCGATTAACACGACAATTATCAGTATCATTTCCACTACTCCTGCGCCATCCTCATCTAATAAAAAATTCTTAAATCCTAACATAATTTTTCCTTTCTATATCTTAAAATCAATGATTGCGGGTGCTATTACTATTGCTATGACTATAGCCATCATAATCATCATCGGCATAAGCATTTTGGTGCCGGCCTCTTCACCCAGCTTTAAGGCTAAAAGCCTTCTCTCATCAAATGCATCCTCCGATTCCTTCTCGAGCATTTCACATACACCCTTACTTCCTTTGTGAATACTCTGTAAAATAATGCGTACAAGCTTCTGATAGCATGGCAGCTTTACTCTTTCCGCAAAATCTGCGTATGCTTTTCTGCCTGTCACGCCATCTGAGATTTCTCTCTCCGTCACAAGCATTTCCTCGTAAGCTGGCATAATATTCTTATCATTATTTTTCCGCTCATCAAGATAACGGGCGGTAATCCTATTCCATGCCTGCTCCACAGTCATTCCTGAACCCATCAAAACAGCCATTTTGCTGACTATCTCCGGATATTCGAGCTGCAGTTGTATATTTTTCTCCTTCTGCGCCGTCTTCTTTTTTTCCTTTTTCTCAAGCACCAGAAGAACTATAACAACAACTTCAAGCATGGCTATTTTAGCTGCCATATTGCTTTTTTCCTGCGACCAGCTAAGCTTTACTCCATCTACCTCATCCGGCAGTGTGAGCTTTTTAGTGCCTGTCTTTGACATCTCACTGTCAATATGTCTGTTGATACCCTTTATGAGACGCTCGCCCGCGTCCAGTTCATCCGGAAATACCACAAATGAGAAATTATACAGCTGTCTGTGTTCGCCACAGGAAAGCTCAACACTTGCACTAATCAGCTTTCCCTGTTCATCATCAGCCTCCTCAAATGCATCCTGGTTCACATCTCCATTAATATCAACCACATCATAGTCACTCAGTGTCCACTCTGCCTCCACAGCTCCCGATGCATATGCATCCTTCATAATCACATGCCCTCTGACCTGTTCCACACTCTGGTTCTCTTCACAAAAGCTGTCATCTATCTCTTTTTTTGCCTGTGTAAACAGCTCATTCGCCTGTTTATCCGAAGGCTGCTCCTCCCTAACCTTCAGCTGATAGCTGTAATCCTCATCGAGTCCATCCGCATTCAGCACCAGGTCATATACTGCATCTCCATCACCTGTATCATTGCGTGTAAGTGTATTATCAGTTATAGCATTTGACGACATGTCCATGATAAAAGCAAAAACTAAAACTATAACAAATAATGCTGCTATTCTAAGCCTCTTTCCTCCCGTCATATGCCTATTCCTACCTGTAAAAATTTCTTTGCCAGTTTAATTGCCCCTGCATAGGCTAAAAGACAGGTACTCATAAAGATTACCCCGATCAGGTTTCCATATAGTGCAGACATATAATCTCTTGAAGACAGCTTTAAAAATGCCAAAAGAAATATCGGAATATAGTTCATAGTCTTTTGCTCAAGTCTTTTGGCAGAAACCGCAACCTCTATCTGTCGGTTGGTATCATACTTTGTCCACATCCTGTAAGTGGTAGACTCTATGATATCCACAAATCTGCCGCCGCTTCTCTTTGCAAATGAGAAAATATCAGAAAAATTGACTATATCCTCCAGACCGCTTCTATGAGCAAATTCTGACAGCACCGCCTCAAATGTCTGATTCATCTTTATCTGCCTGTTCATCTCCTGTATCTCAGACAGCATAAGCGAATCATTCCCATACATGAGCTCCATCTCTTTTTCAGCCTCCTGCCATGCATTCTCCACAGAGTATCCGGCCAGCATATTCGAGCTCAATACCTTAAGTACATTCATAAACTCTTCATTTAGTTTTTCCTTTTGTCTTCTGACCCCCTCCTGCCTGCACAGCTTTGCACAATACGCAAACACCGCCGGAAAAGCAATAACAACAATAGGACTGTCATAAAACAAATATGCGATAATCACTGTGGCAGCCATACTTTTTATGAAAACAATCCCCCAATCCTTTGTGGACATGGAATATCTGCTGTAATCCATATAATCAAACCCTTCATAACTGTTCAGTAACATATATTCCTATACTGACAGCTACAGCCTTTCTTACTTTAAATGCCACATAACAGCCTATACACTAAGCCCTGCTGCCATAAGCTTGTCGGTGTGACAAAGTGTCCCTGCTTTCTTTAAAAAGCCCTGTATCCTCCCACTGTCCAAAACAGCGGTTTCCTCAAAACGATACAGCGTATGCAGCACAATTTCACCATCCATAAATCCATCCACCTCTGATATCTCAAGGACTCTCCTGCTTTTATCCCTCAGCCTGCCAAGCTGGACAATGATATCTATTCCGGATGCTATCTGCTGCCGTATCGCATTGAGTGGGAAATCCTGACCTTGAAGCACCATAGTCTCAATTCTTGAAATGATATCATGTGGTGAATTGGCATGGCCGGTGGACAACGAGCCGTCATGTCCTGTATTCATAGCCTGAAGCATGTCAAGCGCCTCTGCACCTCTGCACTCGCCCACTATTATCCTGTCCGGTCTCATACGAAGAGCCGTCCTGATAAGATCTCTTATTGTAATTGGAGTAACCCCATCGGTATTTGCATTTCTGGTCTCAAGCCTTACTATATTTTTAGCTCCCAGAAGCTGCAGCTCCGCTGAGTCTTCAATTGTAATAATTCTCTCATCATCAGGAATATATTGTGACAGAGCATTCAGGAAGGTCGTTTTCCCGGAGCCTGTACCACCTGAAATAAATATATTGTATTTGGCCTGCGTCAGTATCTGTAGAAGCCTTGCCACCTCCGGCGAGAGAGCTTCTATCTCAACAAGCCTCTCCATGCTCATAGGATGCTCCGGAAACTTTCTGATTGATACAGCCGAGCCGCCTATAGATATGGGGTTTAGCACTATATTTACCCTGGAGCCGTCACTAAGCCTGGTATCAACTATCGGTGATGCCTGATTTACAACCCTGTTATGGCGTCCCACAATCTGCTGTATCACATCCTCCAGCTTCTCTTCCGATGAAAAATGACCCTTGAACCTTTGGATTCTTCCGGCTTTTTCATAGAATATATCATTGGGACCGTTTACCATAATTTCAGTCACATCCCTGTCATCCACCAGCTCCTGCAGCACATCAAGCTTACGCAGAGAGTTGAATATGGTGCGCTCAAGCTCAGCTCTATCCTTTATAGTCATTGGTCTGTCGCGTGCCTCTCTTGAAACCACGCTTCCGATTAAATCACATATTTCCTCATCACTCAGCTCTCTGGACAAATCCATTTCAGAAAGTATAATATCTCTTATTCTCTGTCCAAAATCATCCAGCACACGAAATACCCCGAGTCATGTTTCTTATGACATCTCCAAACTCATTCCACTTCCACAGCTCTACAAGCTTATCACATGTAGATACCGGTGTCGTGATGACCGGAGGCTCAATCAGCTTAATCCTCTCAACTACATTGCTTAAGCCTCTTTCAATCAGTTCCTCTGTAAACTCGTACTCTCTCCACTGGCTGATTCCGCCTTTTTTCTGTACCAGGTAGATATCACTGCATCTGTCAAGAATATCAAAAAAGCCCTTAAATCTTGTTCCCATATTGAGAACTATGCAGTCATAGTGCATTTCCTTGCCAAGCATCTGAAGCAGATTGTTGCATATTACCGTATTTATTTCACACAGACACTCTGTATTTTCAATCGGATATACATAATCCAGCTTATGCTTTCTTCCGATACAGCTGTTTATCCTGTTGGTCGAGTATCGTCCGGATTCGGCCATCACCAATAGCTCGTCCAGATTATGCTCCACACTCTGCTCAAGCATCCGCGATAATCCACTATTCTCCTGAAAATCCATAAGCAATACCTTTTCATTCTCACTCAAAATAGAAGACAAAGTCATCGCAAAAGGCATCTGGTACTGATTATCAGCAAGTGAATACACGCTTATAAGCCTCGTCTGACCTATCAAAGAGCCCTCACTCGTGAGGTCTCTCACCTCACCGCCCACATGCTTTAAAATCTCTTCCACTATGCGGTTTACTTCCTGATATTTTTCCACAAAGTATATACCCTCCTCACTCTCAATAGGTGTTTCCTCAACAATCTGTATCAGTGGGATATACTTGTTATTCCACTGGTCAAGCTCACTTGAAAGCATGATATCTATCTCGCCCTCTAAGTGTTCCAGCTGCTCTCTCATGGTATACATATGTATCTCCAGCTGATCTTTATAATGATTCATGAAATAGCATGTCAGTCTGTCGCCATATTCTGAATCCTCAATATAAATTCCTAGTCTGATTTTTTTCATCTATGGTACTTTAACCCTCCTTCCATCACCTCATGCCGTAAAACCAGATATCTGCCATGGCTGTTCCCAAAAGCACGTATACCGCGAAACTAACAGCTTTCCCCTGTCCGCGGTACCGCATAAATCTGCCACACAGTATACCGTTTAAGTATAAAAATCCATCCCTCATACGCACAAAGAGCTCCTTTTTAAGCACCATACTTATGAGACCATATCCCGCTGCCGCCACAAAAGCGGCTGCCATGCACAAGGCGGTAAATCTTAAATTTGTAAATGCACATACTACTGAAAATAACTTGATATCCCCGGCTCCTAAAATGCCTGAAAGATATAAGAAATATAAAATGACAACCGGAAAAACTATATCTGGAAGAAACCAGATGATGCTCGCTACCTTGCCCCCCACTAAGCGAAATAGAAACGCACAACCAAGTCCCGTCAGAATCAGCCGGTTACTGATTCTATAATTTTTGAAATCCCCAATTGCTGCTACTGTAAGCAGTATATACAGCATGAGGTGTGATATTAATTTCACAATCACTGTATTTTCATCACCTCTCCTTTCGTGAGACGAATTATAACAACGCACTCCTGATTTTGTCTATAGCTTTTTTTAAAATAAATACTTTTTGTTAGTTATCCACAAAATGCAGCTAAACCCAACACATTAATCCACAGTCAAAACCTTGATTTTACTGGTTTTTCACATGTCAAAAGCACTTTTTACAAAATCTGTGAATAGAAGAAACTCTTTTGCTTATACTTGTATTAAGACTTATTTTGTTGGAGGAATTCATGAAATTATTTAAAGAAACGCCTGTAAATGACGGTTACAAGACCTTACAGGATGACATCAGGAAAACAACAGATGAACTTCAAATTGTATACACTAACCTGGAAAATGTGGTTGAGCCCGATTTAATTGACTACTACATCTATCAGGCCAAGGCTGTTTCCATGCGGTATAAATTTCTATTAAACTGTGCCAAGCGGCTTAATGAGGTTTAATGAGGCTTAATGAACTAAAAAAGAGGCCTCCTACGCAAGGAAGCCCCTGTTATCATCGTTTATAAAGCTCTCTGTGAGCCTGCCCTTTCCATAGGTCATGCCCGCATAGACCTTCTGCGCATTGTCCATAAGCGGAGCCGATTTGTCATCGGCAGCTGCTGTTTCAAAGCTGTTTCTGAGCTTTTTCATAATGACGTCGGCCTCATCCACCACCGACACATCAAGTGAGTAAAGCACTGTGGAAAAAAGCCTCTTGCAGTATGAGTACAGTGGATAAAGCTGTCCTGCGAGAGGATACTTAAAGTCAAGTGCCCCCATTAGCTCATCAAGTGCCGCCTGTACATCCGACACTCCCTTTCTCAAGGCTTCCCTGTCCTCTGACACGAGGGCATTTTTTACATCATCTGAAAAGCCAAAATATATATCATACATAACAAGCACGAGTCCGCCATTGTTGCACGCACAAAGCCTTCTGGTGAGCTCCTGCTTCAATTCATTTTTCATTGCTTATTACCTCGACAATAGTGAAAGTACCTGCTGTGGCAGGTCATTTGCCTGAGACAGCACTGAGATTCCGGCCTGGTCGAGAATATTCTGTGCTGCGTATTCCGTCATCTCGGTTGCCATGTCGGTATCCATGATATTGGAATATGCACCGGTCATGTTCTCAGAAGTCTCAGAAAGACTGCTCTCAGCGGATTCCAGACGGTTTTGGAAGGCTCCTATCCTTGACCGCACACCTGAGACATACTCTATCGCCTCATCAAGTGTGGACATTGCCTTGTCTGCACCACCCTTTACAGTCACATCTACCGTATCCAGATAAAGTGTCTGCGATGATACCTCCGGTATCCTGATTTTCATCTCCTGGCCCTCGTTTGCACCAATCTGCACAGCCATATTTCCGATATCTGAAATATCTATCTGCAGATTGCTGCTTCCCGCTGTCATATCCATATCACTGCTCAGTAGAAAATCCATTGAAAATCCACTGTTTCCTACCACATATACACGGTTACCGTCGGCTCTTATTGTCTTGTCCGACATATTTTCTCCGCCTGTAACCACGGCATCCTTACCATTACTTTTGAGCTGCATATTTCCACTTCCATCGTCAGCATTCTCATAGCCTGCACCTGCAAGAGCCTTAAGCGATGAAGAAAGAGATATATTTACTGTGCTGTCACTGCCATACTCATTGGATAAAAAGCTGATGCTATCACCATTCACCTGCATAGTAGTACCGGCTGTGGTCGCTGCCCTCTGCAACGCCTGGATATACTCATCCTGAGTCATATCTGCCTTCACAGCCACACTCACACCGTTTATGGAAATCGTTCCCTCTGCGTCAGGCTTTGTGGCAGACGCAAGACTTCCTGTTGCCTGTGTTGCGAGCGAATTTACTGTGAGCTCATATTTATCTGACGCCACATTGTCTGAGAAATTGATTCTCGTAATATAGCTGTTCACCTGAGTCATATTGCCATTTGCATCCTTCTGCCTTACATAGACGCGTGTATCACTCGAACCATCGAGCAGTGACTTTGTATTGTACTCCGTATCGCCCGATATACGGTCCACCTCCTTGGTGAGCTCATCTATCTCTGACTGCAAAGCCTTTTTATCATTCTCAGAATATGTATCTGAAGCGCCCTGTACCGCAAGCTCCCTGATTCTCTGAAGCATGCTGCTTACCTCACCAAGTGCTCCGTCTGCTATTTTCATGACATTCTGCGCATCTGACGAATTTGATTTTGCCTGGTCAAGCGCTTCTATCTGCGCCTTCATCTTGTTGGAGATAGCCATTCCTGCCGGATTGTCCTCTGCTGAATTTATCTTGTAGCCGCTTGAAAGCCTTTTCATAGACTTTGATAATCTGTTTTCTGTACCGAGGAGCTGCTTATTTGCCCTGACAGCACTCATATTCCTGTTTATTTTCATGTGTTTTCCTTTCCTGATAATTTCTCAGGCATCCTTGCTGTAGTATTAACATTCCGTTGTCTAATAAGTATATCGAACTACTCAAAAAAAATCTTTATAGTATAATTTGCAATTAAATGCAAATCGTATTATAATAGGCACATTAAAAGACTAATAGGAGGAAACAATAATGGCTAAAGTTACTAAGGACACTATGATTGGTGATCTTCTTCAGATTGACCAGAACGTGGCACCATTACTTTTAAATATCGGCATGCACTGTCTCGGATGCCCATCATCACAGATGGAGACAATCGAAGAGGCTGCTATGGTTCACGGACTTGACCCGGATGATCTTGTCGTTGAAATCAACACATTCATCGATCACGACCTCGGTTAATTTACGAAAAGACGGCTTGCTTATGCAGGCCGTCTTTTATTTGCAATCAATATTCTGTTAAAGTGCCACTAACGTCTGGATGGCAGCTTCTTCAATAATCACATTACCATGCTCCTTGAAAAATGCTTCATTGGCAGGCACATAGTTCTTCTGATATGCGTACTCTGAAATAATATTGCACACCTTGTTGAATTCCTTCGGAGTATGCTCACTCTTGTGAGCCACAAGATAGTACTTATTGCTTGAAGCGTCGCGGTATAAGTCATTTCTGCCGCTGTAAAAGCCGTCAAGCACATGCGAAATCCTGCGCACATCATCAAATTTATCAAAAACAAACAGCTTGACTACGTCAGCCTCAGCCTGTTCCTCTGTAATATCATCAGTGCCCTGCTCACCGTCAGCTGTCTTCTCATTTTCCTTCTTGATACGCTCAAACAGCTCCAAAATATCAGCAGCTCCCTTTATCACCGGAGGCTGTCCTGCATTTCCTAAGTCCGTAAAGTCGTCATCTGCCTCTGAAAACTTTGAAAATCTGGTGTCAAGCTCATCCGGATATTCAACCTTTGTGATGATAAGCACTATAGACTCTGATGGCAGTGGAATTGCCTCCACCATGAGTGGAATATCATTTGTTTCAAAGCCAAACTCGTAATTGGCCTGCTCTACCATATCTTTAAAAAGGCTTTTCGCCTTCGCTGATCCATATGCCAGTTCGCTTATTTTTATATGTCTGTCCTCAAGATCCTCTCTGGTAAGAGTACAGCGGATCTGATTATCATTTACCTTCTCAATTTTCATATTTTTCACATCCTTTTCCGAAAATATCCGTGTAAATCGTAAAACTATTATAATAAACACCGGTCATATTGTAAAGCGCGAGGCCTATTAAAAAAAAATAAAAAAAGTGTTGCAATTATTTTACAGGTATGTTATAAGTTATCCATGAGATGTGCGCTCGACCCAAAAGGAGCGTATGAAAAATACAAATCATTCTTTGTTTGACAAATATGAGATGATTAAAGATCTCGGAACCGGCAGCTCCGGTAGCGTTACGCTTGTCAGACACATATCTATGGATCAGGAGAGAGCTCTAAAGAAAGTTCCTAAAGCTTCTGCTTTCGCCGAATCCGCATTATCAGAAGCAAGACTACTCAAGTCTCTTGAGCATCCGTCTATACCACGTATATTTGACTTCGAAGAGGACGATGCTTTTTACTATATCGTCGAGGAATATATCGACGGCGAGACATTAGATTCATTTTTGCTTCATCAGCAGTTAATTTCCCCAGGTTTATTTTTTAATATTTGTGAACAATTATGCAATGTTTTTATCTATCTGCATACACAGATATCTACTCCCATTATTTACAGGGACCTTAAACCGGAGCATATTATAGTATGCCACAATAAGCTTAAGCTTATCGATTTTGGCGTATCGGCATATGTTATCCAGGCTGGAAATAACTTCAATCACTATGGGAATATAGAATTCTCTGCCCCCGAATGCTTTACCGAGGATACAATTACACCGGCGGCAGACATTTACAGCTTAGGTCAGCTTCTGCAGTATATACTGACCTTTACCCCAGACAGCTTTTCCCATAAGTTTCAGCATATTATCCAAAAAGCAACAACATCTGATGCATCACTGCGTTACGTGACTGTCGCAGAGCTATATCAGGAAATACAGGAAATTCAAAAATTAACCGGTCAGCCACATCTCATACACAAAATAGCAGTTTTAGGCAGTCACAGAGGCTGCGGCTCCACCCACGTGGCCGTTTCACTCACCTGCGAACTCAATATCCTTGGATATCATGGTATCTACATAGACTCTGCAAAAAGCATACTTTGCCATGGTAATCACGACGGACTGCAGATTTTTAAGCAGAAAAACGGATATTATTATTACAAAAGCTTTCAGGGCATACCCGACTACAGTGACGGTATACAGTTTAATATTCCAAAAGATGCTATACAGATATACGACCTTGGCACTGATGTGTGCAACGAGAAAATATATGACATGGATCTCGTATTATATGTATGTAACGGCGGCTTTTGGCATCTGAATGATATCTACAGGAATCATTCTATTCTCAAAAAAATGACAGCATCCCTGAGTGTTATATGTAATATGTGCAGCAGACAGAATGCCTCCGCGATTGCGGCACTACTTAATTGCAGTGTTTATCACTTTCCTTATGACAGCGATATGTTTAAGAGCTCAGTTCAAAAGGAAACGCTGATTCAAAAGCTGTTAGAACTAAAGGGAGGAGCATCACTATCAGACACTTTAAAAGGATATTTAAGAAAGTCCATTCTGCACCACAGTTAGTTGGGGTCTGTGGCAGCGTTCACAATGTAGGCACAACACATATAAGCCTTGCTCTTTGTAATTATATGAGCAATAAATGCATGTATAGAACCGCCTATGTTGAGCTGAATGGTACACACGAAATTCTTTCACTGTCAAAGACAGCAGACGAAAAGGTTTTTACTTATAAGAATGTAGATTTCTTTCCTCACGCAGTCATGTCCACACTAACTGAGATTTTAAACATGAGATACGAGCGTGTGATTATTGATTTCGGCATACTTAATCCAAACACCTTAAAGGAATTTATGAGGTGTGACGTAAGAATCGCTGTGTGTACAATAAGTAAATGGAACCGGGGCGCTTTGAACAGAATTATCGAGCTATTCAATTCAAACAAAATAACTGATTCAGAAAGCGTAAAAATATTGTTTAATCTCGTGGAAAAGAAAAAGACAATTAACCATAAACATTTTAAGTATCCGGTGGTAGGCTTTCCTTACTTAGAGGACCCGTTCCTCATCAATACCAGCCTGTTTGGCACTCTGGATAAGATATCAGAAAGGAATTAATATCACGATGCAAAATGACATCTTTAACCAGCTGTTTATCAATTTTATGTCCGAAGCCTTCGGAGGGCTTATACTTTTAATGCCACAGAGCGCTTCATGACATAGGGCCATTTGTTACTTATCAGTTTTTACTCATAATCATTATATATAGACGGAGGTATTTTTATAGAAGAATAAACTATATTTATATATTGGAATTTTTACAGATATTTTATCAAATTAAACGAAACTAAAAAATCAGCAATTAAATTGGGTGTGGAAAGCTCCGGAAATATCAATTTCTATAAACTATCAATAATTAATGATTAATATCATTTTTTCTCAATTATACAAGAAATCGATGTCAGCATATTTTTGGTCCTTTACCCCGTTTAAATGCAAAAAGACAACCAAAAGACATATTTTAAAAAGAAAAGCTATGTGCGCGGGGGAAGCTTTTGCTCCTTCCGCGCCAAAATGCATAAACAAATTTCTTAATTTATTACAAATTTATTTCATATTATTTGAATATGCTTTTTCACAATGGTATAATTAGCTTAAGCAATTTCGACACCAAATAATAGGAAAGGATTTTTACACATGAAAAAGAAATTATTGCCTGCACTTATAGTAACCGGACTTATTATCCTCGTTGTAATAATAATGGGTATAACTGCTCTTATCAATAAATACACCCCTACGAAAAAGACAGAGGATCTTAAAGAGTATTTCAATATCTCTTCTGATGATGAGGCTGCTCTCATTGTAGATAATGAGCTATCCGATTACAAGGCTAAAATAATAGATAAAAAAATATACGTTGATTACAAATTTGTTCACGACTCATTAAATTCCAGATTTTACTGGGATGCAAATGAGAATGTGCTTCTTTACACAACCGCATCTGATATCATCTCAGCGGCGGCTGACAGCAATAGCTACAGTGTCACCAGGCAGACCAATGACTTTGGCTATCCGATTGTGAAAGCCACCTCTGACTCTGCGCTTATCGCTTTAGACTATGTAAAACAGTACTCCAATATCACCTTTAAGTCATATGATGACCCGGCACGCATCGTCATCACAAGCAAATGGGATGAAATAGACAGTGCCACTGTAAACAAGTCTACCCAGGTCCGCGTGAAGGGCGGCATAAAGAGCCCTATTCTAAAAGAGGTGAAAAAGGATGACAAGATTACTATTCTTGATTCCGGTGACAAATGGGATAAGGTTGCCACTGAGGATGGTGTTATTGGATATATAAAGCGCAAGGCTCTGTCCGAGAGCAAAAAAACTAAGCTTACGAATCCTGACTATGAGGAAGAGACCTTTACGCATATCAAGAAGGATAAGGATATCTGTCTTGCCTGGAATCAGGTAACAAGCCAGTCAGCAAACAATAAAGTGCCCCAGGTAATTTCATCAACCAAGGGCATAAATGTAATGTCACCAACTTGGTTTTATTTAAATGACAACAATGGTAATCTGGCAGATATAGCAAGCAAGGATTATGTCAGCTACTGCCATTCCCAGGGCATCGAGGTATGGGGACTGTTCAGCAACTTTGAAAATACTGATGTAGATGCAGCATATGTGCTCACACATACATCCACGAGAACTACCCTGATCAATCAGATTATGTCGGCTGCATTTAACTATGAGCTTGATGGTGTAAATATTGACTTTGAAAATATCACAGAAGCAGCATATGGAGACTCTTACATCGAGTTTATCAGAGAGCTCGCCATAAAGTGTCACAATAACGGTATATCACTTTCAGTTGATGTCACAGTACCTGCCAGCTTCAACAAGTTCTTCAATCGCTCTGATATGGCAAACTTTGCCGATTATATTGTGATTATGGGATACGATGAACACTATAAGGGCTCTGATGCCGGCTCAGTTTCTTCCATTCCGTGGGTAACTGAGGGTGTTGAATCCACTCTGAAGGAGGTTCCCGCTGACCAGATTATTCTCGGCATGCCTTTTTATACCAGAATATGGGAGCTCACTCCAAAGGAGGACGATGATGCCGTAACCGATACCGAGGATCAGTCAAAGTACACTGTTGCCTCACAGGTATATAGTATGGACGCAGCTGCAGCACAGCTTGCCACAAACAATGCCACTGCTGCTCTTGATGAGGAATCCGGTCAGAACTACGCTGAGTGGTCTGTATCCAACAAGCTGTACAAGGTATGGCTCGAGGACACTACATCTTTAGAGAAAAGGCTCAAGCTCGTCGACGACAATAAGCTCGCCGGTGCAGCATTCTGGAAGCTTGGCTTTGAGAATTCATCTGTCTGGGATACTGTTATCAAATATCTGAACTGATTGCTTAAGGCTTACTGAAAGAGGCCGTACCTTTACAGCTACAGTCTAACTCAGTACCTTTTATAGGTTATAAATGATATCAGCCAATCATATAATATACAAACACACCCGATGCCTTCTATGTGCATCGGGTTTTTTATAGGTATCTTATATGAAAAAATATATGTACATTATTAAGAAAAACAAATACTGTCTTATTTTAGCTCTCTTTATTCTGTCCTTCTACCTCGGAAGAGGTGTCTGTGCTCTTGCAAAAAATACCGGCAAAAACACTAATTCCACCGTTATTGTAATTGACCCGGGGCATGGAGGTTGTAGATAACGCAAGTGATGAAAACAACGAAAATATAAGAAAAAGAAGAAATTTAAGAGAGAACAGACAAGCAATGTGAAAGCACGCGTTGCCGTATAATTTCTTAATAATCAGACAAAGGCGACTCAGGTATCGCAGTATGAGCTTGTTCTACATAGGGGTAGCAGCTGGAGGATTCTAATATAAAAAGAGAGCAAGCATAACGTTTACTCTCTTCTGTATTTAAGTTATTTTACATGTCCGCTAAATGAGTATCCATTTCCTTCAAAAACAATATAAAACTCAGTATCGCTTTTAATATTAGAAAACTCAAAAGAACCAGTTTTACCAGCACTAATTTTTGTAGAGCCATAAGTCTTAGTAAGCCTTTTAGCTGTCACAGTAATTGGATTATCTCCGGTGTTCTCTACATAAACCTTATAACTCGTTTTTCCTGTAAACTTATAATTAGTATACAAGTTTTGATAATGAGAGGAACCAGCAAAATCGTATTGCCCTTTACTCTTGATGTTCCATACCTTACTAGGTCTTGATGTACCTCTTGTTTCAATAGTTTCTTCTGGAGAAACATAAGAAACTCCAACATTTGGTGTAACGGTTACCTCATTACTTCCATCTTTAACTGACTGAGCATGAACAACAGTTGTCGACATCATTGTGAAAATCATAGACACTGCCAATAAAGAAGCGAAAATATTTTTTTTGGATATCTTACACATGAAATTTCTCCTTTCACCTTGTTTTTTTGATTAATTTGTAATATCATATTTTTAAAATAAAATCAAGGAGTATTGTTAATGAATATATTTCAGTTAAAAATAATAGCTATGATTGCTATGTTTTTAGACCATATAGCTTATTTCTTTCCTGATTTGCCAATGTCTTTGCCGTTACATTGGATAGGACGAATCGCTGCACCTATTTTTATTTTTGGTGTTGTTAATGGCGTAAAGTATACTAGTTCTAAGCGGATGTATATATTGAGGCTATATTTAGCAAGTATTGTGATGGCTGTTATTCAAATGAGTACACAAATTGAATTAAATTTCTTTAGAACATTATTTATCGTTGCATGCATATGTGAAATCTTAGAAATAAGAAAAAACCAAAAGGCTGTTTCCTGGATAAAAGTACTAAGTTTATATATTGCTTATCAAGTTATTGTATGTATAGTATGTGGTTATCTGAGTTCAATTAGTAATATGTATACGGAAACAATATGCTTCTATTTGATACCAGCTCTTTTGGGAAGTGTGTTTACAACGGAAGGGGGACTTATTTTTGTTGTTTTAGGAATTATAATGTATTTAGCTTATGACAACAAGAAAAGACTTATTCTGTCGTATATGATATTTGTTGTTGTGTATATGTTTTTTATGTCCACTAATATTGTTCCCATTATTTTATGGAAAATCAAGGAATTAATTCCGATAATAGGAACAGGGCTTTCCCATGGTATGGAATATCTATTGTCTATAATAGGTGGAATTTCTCCTATGGATGTAGGAGGGAATATATTTACAATTCAGTATCAGTGGATTATGGTTCTTGCTCTTCCGCTAATACTATCATACAATCATCAACGAGGAAAAAAGTGTAAATATCTCTTTTATATTTTCTATCCCATACATATAATATTGCTTTGGCTGTTATCGAATTTTGTTTTTGTTTAAAACAGTGGAACAAGGAACATATTTATTACATTGAAACATCCAAACCAAAAATGGAGTGATGAATGTGCCTTTAAGCTTTAAGTACAATTCGATATATTCAAATCTGATTTAACAGCATACTATCTACAATTAAATACACTATCCCAGTAGCTCGCACAAAATTCATGTTTTGTGCGGGCTTTTTTGTATCCGAAAATTTTTTCAAATCTTTTCAAATTCCTGCAACAAATCACACCTTTCCGTACCGATATGGTGCAGTTCTGCCCACAAGAATGGGAATAGTTGAGATACTAACAAAGCTTTCCAATACCATCTGTTTGCTTCTGTAACATTGTGAAAAATACGCATATTGGATAAGCCTATGTGCGTATGTTGAGAATAGATAGTTGATTAAGGGAGCTGATACATTGACTAAAAAAAAACCTGCACAATATATTGTAGAACGAGAATTTTTATGTAAATTTTCTGTAGAAGAATTACTTATCCGTATCGTGAAATCTCATATTAAAAACGCATATCAAGAGGGGAAAACCTTTGAAAATCATGGAAAGAAGCCGTACTTTATTGTATGATATTATTATAGGTACGGCAGTTGAATAGGTGGAAAAATGATTTATCAAAAAGGTTCAAGCTTATTTAACGTAGCTATTTATATCAGATTATCACGAGAGGACGGAGATAAGGAAGAAAGCGATAGTGTAGGAAATCAGAGAAAACTTTTAACAGAATATGTGAATAAGCATGATGACTTTATCTTATATGATGTTTATATTGATGACGGTTTTACGGGAACGAATTTCGATAGACCAGACTTTCATAGAATGATTGCTGACATTGAAGATAACAAGGTAAATTGTGTTGTTGTAAAAGACCTTTCCCGTTTTGGACGAGATTACATTGATACGGGGCGATATTTGGAAAGAATATTTCCAGAGCTTAATGTTCGTTTTATTTCTGTAACAGATAATATTGATAGTATGAAGCAGGCATACGATATGTTACTTCCTATTAAAAATATATTTAACGAACAGTATGCCAGAGATATTTCTAATAAAGTTCAAGCGACTGTAAAATCAAAGCAGAAAGCAGGAGAATTTATCGGAGCATTTACAAGCTATGGCTATAAGAAATCTCCTGCAAATAAGAATAAACTTGTGATTGATGAATATGCGTCCGAAGTTGTAAAACGAGTATTTACTATGTATGCACAAGGAATAGGAAAACAAAGCATTGCAAAAATACTAAATGCAGAGGGTATCCTTTGTCCGTCGGAATATAAAAAGCTCAACGGTGAAAATTATAAAAATTGCAACCGTTTGGAGAAAACTTCCTATTGGACGTATTCAACAGTAAATATCATGTTGAAAAATGAAATGTATATCGGCAACATGATACAAGGGAAGAAACATCAGCGTATGAGAAGCAAACAGCGACCAGTTGAGAAAGAAAACTGGATAAGAGTTGAAAATACGCATGAACCGATTATAGACCGTCAACTGTGGGATAAGGTACAAAAACTGCTGACAAAGAAGCATAGGGATATTGACTTGGAAACAAATAAAAATATCTTTGCAGGCTTTATAAAGTGTGGCGATTGTGGTCGGGCAATGATGAAAAATTTCTGGCGACGTGCAGACGGAAGCAGGTCTTATTCATTCTATTGTGGAACTTACAAAAGAAGTGGAAAGGACTATTGCACTCCGCATACTCTCCCATTTCAAGTATTGAATGATATTGTGCTGGGCGATTTAAAGCAGATTATCCGCAATGTAGAGAATTTGCAGGAGCTTGTAAAATCACAATCTTTCACAGCAACAAAAATCAGAAAATCAACTGACATAGAACTGACAAAGTTAAAAACAGAACTTGAAAGAGTAAAGAAACTGAAAAAGTCAATTTATGAAGATTACAAAGACGAACTGATTTCTAAAGAAGAATTTCTTTCTTATCGAGAGGACTATCAACAAAAAGAAACGCTTTACTCCAAACAGATTGAAACGCTGGAAGAAAAGAAAAAAGAAAGTGTAACAGAAGATGTTTTTGAAACACCGTGGTTAAGGCGGTTGTTGGAACTGAAAGACATTGAAGAATTAGACAGAGATATTATTGTGGAAATGATAGACCAGATAACAGTTTATGAAAACCGCAAACTTAAAATCTCATACAACTTCGGAAATGAACTGGAACATTTATTTTCAAGCGTTTACTGTGAGGACTTGGAGAAAAAGGCTATCTAATCTCAATACATTTCTAACTCCCCATATATACTGGGGAATACATATCACAATTTGCGTAAACTACAACCAGCACATGGTGGAAGTGATCCCGGTAAGATTTCCACCTCCGGCGTCATGGAAAAGGATGTCAACCTCAGTATTGCAATGGCTCTTAAACAGCTGTTTGAAAACAGAGGCTTTACTGTTGTCATGACCAGAACCACCGACTGCGACCTCGCCCCGGATAATTCCAAGCATCCAAAGACAGATGATCTCACAAAGAGAACTGCCCTGATGTCTAAAAGCAATGTGGCAGTCAGCATCAGTATCCATCAAAACAGCTTTGAGGACAGTTCAAGCTGCGGTCCACAGGTATTCTATTATGAAGCCTCTGATGCAGGAAAAGAGCTCGCATCCTCTGTTCTTGGAGCTTTAAACACTTCTCTTTGTGTCGCAAAGCCACGAAGCATTAAGCCCAATAAAGAATACTTTATACTTAAAAAATCCACATCCCCGACCGTAATCGTAGAATGTGGATTCTTGAGTAATCCTGCTGAGACACTTCTTCTTACTGACAAAAACTATCAGGATGACCTGGCACATGCAATATATATCGGTGTTACAGACTATCTTGCGCAATCACCCTCTGGACATTTACAATAAACTGCTCTGCGATGTGATATAGTCTGGTTGTCTGGACACTTTCACCGCCATCAAGCTGCTTTTTTGTCTCATTATCTGACTCAGTATTCGATTTCATATCTGACATCTTAGACTCTTTTGCAGATATATCATGCTCCAGTGCCACATCTATGCGCACACGCTGTTCACCATCACTTATTCCTGCCTCAAACATAGTGATATTGTCTTCAAACAGCTTTTTAGTCTGCTCATCGTCTGTGACTATCATAGCAGATACTGAGTTTTCCTTTGCCTCAAAATATGCAGCTACCCTGCCGCATTTTTTATCCTCAAGGAATATGTCAACCAGTCCCTTTTTATCTTCACCTCTTACTATGCGAAGCTTCATACCTGTGACCCCGTCTGCAGTCTCTATTGGTACAATATAGTTTTCCTGTCTCGACATATTTGAAGCTATCCTTAGCTGACTGCATAATAGCTTCATCTGTCTGAGGTCTATTGAACCTGTGTGCCTATCCTCTATAATCATCGAATCCATAACATGCTCTGCTGTATCAGCCAGCGTTTCCTGCGCCTGCGCAAGCTCCTTTGGATTTTTGACCGACTCAGAAAACCGTCTGAGAGTCTCATCCAAAAGAGCCCTTGCCGTAGCACTGTCTCCACGCTCCCAGAGATTTCTTACTGCCTCTGACGGATTTTTCATTAGCCGTGACGCAGCCATGAGGTTTACCGCGGTTGTTTTTACATCATATTTCTCTAGAAAAGCATATACGTTCTCAGGCACCGAAACTGCCTGATTGAACTGTCTTAGCTGTTCTGTGGCATATTGCTCTGACAGTGCGTTATCCTCGCCTGCCTCATATACAGCCTGCCTTAACTGCTCCGGAGTCATATCAAGCCAGCTGTCATACTGCACAAACTCCATTTTCTCAGGTGAAAGTGTATCAAGCACATCCCTTAGGCAGTTTGTATGATATGCGCTTTCTATCTGTGAGTCAATTTTAATGCCCCTGCTTACACTGTCCACTCCGGCAAAGGTATCGTCCACCTTATAGTCCATGGCACTCTTTCCTCGTACCCGGACCGCTGTAAGCAGATTTTTCATTGTAATATCTGCTCCCTGATTAACAAGTGAGCCTATCACAGCACCATCTGACTGCTCCACCTGTGAAATAAGCCTGTATATGCCTATATACGAGTCTCTTTCCTCCTCTGAGATTTCATTTTTCTTTTCAAGCTTCCAGAGAAACTCGCTGAATTTCTCATCCCTTTCGTCAGGATTTTCTGATTTTATCCGTCTGGCAGTGTCACTTATGTCACTCATGCTCATATCAAGCGGTGATATGCCTCTTTTTATCATCTCAATCGTCACCGCCGGTGTCATATCGCTGAATGCTCTCTGCACCTGCTCATCTACAGACTTTATTTGCTTTATATTGTCCTCTGTGATCTCGGTACTGTTGTACGCAAGTATCCGCACAGCCCTGCGATTGCTTTCAGATGTATCTATCTGAAGCTCTTTAAGTATATCATCCACATTCTGAAATGCTTTTGATATACTGTCTCCCATATCTGCCCGCGGTGATGTCATAAGAGTCTCATATCCTGAGGCTGCTGCTTCTAATGACTGCTTCATTGCTTTGCCTGCTGTATACAGCTCATACACAGTGTCATCAGCGGATTCCAGGGTCAGTACATAAGCCGGCTGCTGCTTCAGCTGATTGAAAATATCACATACATTATTGTACATACGTACCCTATCATCAGATGCCTCTACACTGCTCTCACCAAACAGCGCTCCGTAGTATTTATTTTCCTGCTGCTTAAGCAGCTCCACTACACGTTCAATAGGCTCTGTGTCTATTGAAACTCCTTTTTTTATGAGTGAAAGGTTGGCTTCTGCTGTCATGGAAAGTCTCGCTTCCTCAAGCTTTCTTTGAGCTGTCACAAGCCTTGCTTCCCGGCTGTCTGTAATCTGATTATCCGCAGCTTTATTTGCTGAGGCTTGCGATGCTGCACTATCCTTGCCCCTTGCAGCTATAAGCTTTGACAGATTCTCTATCGTGACAGGTATGTTATCTGACTCTAATGTGACAATGTCATCTGCGGTCGCCTCACCTAATACATCACAGGCTTTCTTTGCCATGTCAAATGTCAGACCATCTTGTGACATAGTGGCATCTGTAGCCTTTTTTCCCATTGCCAGTGCTTCTGTCACTGCCCTTGCATAAAAATCACTGCTCACATTTTCTCCTGCTGCGGTAATGCCGTCTATCTGATTCGCAAGCAGCACATTATCAGGTGTAACGGCTATATCTTCATCTATCAGCCATCTGCACTGATTCAGATTCTCATCACTACTGTCTATATGAGCTTCCTCTAATATCTGTTTAAGCTGTGGCTTAAGCTCCTCAAACAGCTCATCTGATATCTCCGTCATTTTGGTTTTCTGCCTGTAATCTTGTACCTGACTGCTGCTGTACGTAGCCTTGTATACATTGGAAACCGTCGGATTCATGTTATTTCTGACCAGATATGCCTTTGTCTCATTGGATATATTTGTAAGGCTCTTTGCCCGGTCTATGGCATCTGTACCTGCCTTTATATTGTCATCTGTAGCAGGAATATCATATGCTTTCATCTGATTGACAAGCATGGCCGCTTCAGTCTGGCTTCCCGTGATGTCTGTGAGCTGCTCCATGCTCATATCATCTCCATATATGGATATATCTACACCTGCCTTTGCCAGCACTGCTTTTATCTTATCGGTCTCAGTGACAATGACATCGTAGCCGTCATCCTTTGCAGCTTTGTAATCATCACTCGTGGTGGTGCTTGCAGTGACAATCATATCATTTCGCCTGTTTTCTGAGGTCTGATTCATGTCATTTAGCAGATTTTCTGCCATATCTGTGTCATCGCTGTTCCCGGCTTCATTTTTAGCCTGTGGTCTTGCATATATCGTATCCGACATATCAACAGAGTTTGACGAACCGACAACAGCCGCCTTTTTTGACATATTGTCACTACTGTCTGTCTTTATGTAGTCTGACACACGCATACCCGTTGTCATGTCATTTATGGTTTTTGTGTCCGTATTTTTCGTATCTGTGCTTTTATTAATCAAATTCTCTATCTGCATATTTCCTGCTCCGTGCCCTGCATATATACCATCTCTGCAGCCTTTATTTATGGATATTCTTACTTCGTACTTTTGTGGTCCTGAATAGTTATCTTTTTACTATATATCGACATATAATACACAAAAATAAAGACCGCGCCTTAAATTGGCGCGGTCCTTTACCCTGCTGTTTACCGGTATATTAGTATTTAAATACAGCAACTCCGTAAGGCGCAAGTGGATAAGCAAATGAAAATGGTCTGCCGTCACACTCTGATTTGACTGCCTTATAGTCCAGCTTCTTATATGACTGTTTTGCTGCCTTGCCTCTGCCCTTTGCAGCCTTCTTTACAGGCTCTTGTACCGTTTTGCCTGTAAACTTAGGATCCTCACTATCTAAAACAAGCTGATATGTCTTGTGCTTTGGCACTCCGACTCTGTAATCAGGTCTCTCTACCGGTGTGAAATTGATGACAAAGAGCATATTATTCTTGCCATCCTTGCTCTTTCTGATAAAGCTGAAGATGCTTCTGTCTGCATCGTTTGCATTTATCCATTCAAAGCCTTCCCAGCTTGAATCCAGCTCATACAGACAGCGGTTTTTCCTATAGAGGTGAAGCAGCTCCTTTACCCAGTTCTGGATCTTTTTATGCTCCGGATTCTCAAGCAGATACCAGTCGAGTTCTCTTTCCTCACTCCACTCCTGCTTCTGTGCAAACTCCTGTCCCATGAAAAGAAGCTTCTTTCCACAGTGCCCCATCATAAATGCATATCCTGCCATGAGGTTCTTGAATTTATCCCCTTCTAAGCCCGGCATTTTGTTGAGCATAGAACACTTCAGATGTACCACCTCATCATGTGACAGTACCAGAATATATTTCTCACTCTCATTATAGCTCATCGCAAATGTCATCTTGTTGTGGTTATTTTTACGGAAATATGGATCCAGCTTCATATAATCAAGGAAGTCATGCATCCATCCCATGTTCCACTTGTAGCTGAAGTTCAGTCCGTCTTCCTCTACCTTGCCTGTTACCTTTGGCCATGCGGTAGACTCTTCGGCTATCATTACAGTTCCGTGATTTCTTCCAAGTATGAGTGTATTGATATGCTTGAAAAACTCTACTGCCTCGAGGTTCTTATTTCCTCCAAACTTGTTTGGCACCCACTGTCCGTCGTTCTTTCCATAGTCAAGATAAAGCATTGACGCAACTGCATCCACACGGAGTCCGTCTACGTGGTAATTTTCTATCCACATCAATGCACTTCCGATAAGGAAGTTCTTTACTTCATTCTTACCGTAGTCAAATATCTTTGTGCCCCAGTCGGGATGCTCTCCCTTTCTTGGGTCTGCATACTCATATGTGGCTGTTCCGTCGAAATTGGCAAGTCCATGCGCATCCTTTGGGAAATGTGCAGGTACCCAGTCGAGGATTACTCCGATATTATTTTTATGGCACTGATCAACAAAGTATGCAAAATCCTCAGGCTCTCCATACCTCGATGTAGGTGCATAGTAGCCTGTCACCTGATATCCCCATGAGCCATCAAACGGATACTCTGAAATACCCATAAGCTCAATATGTGTATATCCCATAGTTTTTACATATGATATGAGTGATTTTGCAAGCTCCCTGTATGTATAAAAACCCTCATCATCCCTGCCCGGATGTCTCATCCATGAGCCCGGATGGCACTCATATATAGCCATAGGTGAAGAATATACATCAGCATCTGACTTTGCTGCTCTCTTATCCATCCACTCTTTGTCAGTCCATGTGAAGTGCTCGATATCTGTGATGATTGACGCTGTTCCCGGACGAAGCTCTGCGTAGTTTGCGTATGGATCCGCCTTGTACAGCTTATCACCCTGTTCAGTGACTATAATAAACTTATACATCTGACCCTTTTGCGCTCCCGGTACAAAAAGCTCATACACTCCCATGGTTTCCGGCTCTACACGCTTCATCTCATGACTGATCTCATTCCAGTCGTTAAACTCACCAAACACGTATACTTCCCTCGCATGTGGCGCCCAGACGTCAAAGCACACTCCTTTTTTTCCTTTGCGCTCAGCTAAGTGAGCACCCATCTTCTTGTAGATATCATAGTGTGTTGCCTGACCAAACAGGTAACAATCCATTGCTGTAAAATTACACATATATATACCCCCCATAAGTATTTATTTTTCCCTGAAATGATCCTCTTTGAGTACAATTCGGTCATCATCTGTATATCGCCTGGCTGTCAGAATACTTATAGCCTTCTTAAGTCCGCTGTGAGCCTCCCTGTCTATGGCCTCGTCAATTATATCCTTGACCTCTGTCAGAGTGGTAGCCTGGTCTATCCTCTCAATATTGCTGATTCTGTTATGCAATGCCAGAATAGCCATCTCATCTATCTTGTACCCAAGCTCTGCAGAGTACGATTTGGCAAACAATACGAGTTCATCATTTGTAAAAATAGGAACCGATATCTTTTCCGTGAACTTGGATGCAAAGCCCTCATCCATTGAGAGAGCCTTCTTTATACCCTTTGATGTATCCTCAAGTATATAGAGTGTTCCTGTAATATCATGCTCCATCAAAAATGATAGCTGGGCAGCTATGCTGCGGTCGATATCACCGGCTCTTTCTATGATGAGACAGCCTCCTGTTATCTTTCTGACTACCTGCTGCACATCCTTTTTATTGAGTGCGGCAGCATCAATCTTGCCCATCTTTCCTGTAAGCTGTTCACCATCTTTTTGTAATACCTTTATAAAGCTTGTAGCAAGCATTGTCTTTCCGCAACCCTGCTCTCCCTGTATAATGAGGTTGCCTGTGGATGCGTTTTCTTTCCTGTTGAAATGATCAAGCACTGCATTATATGCCTTGCAGATCTGATCCTCCATACCCTTTACCGGTATGAAATATGAAAATATAGCTTTCTGTTCGCTTGTAAGCTCTTTTATATGTTTTGTTTCTTTCAATTTCGAGTCATCTTCTTCGCTGTCTAAATCCTCCGGCAATGAAATATCCGGCATTTTTCTTGTCTTAGCCATATCCAGCTTCTTCTCCAGTCCCGGATTTTTTGCTGTCATCTTGGCTATTTCCTGCTCGATAAATGATGTCACATGATCAAAATCTCTCTTCTCAGAAACGTTTTCTTTCTCCTGTGAAGCCTCATCATCTGATGTATCATCATCGACATTTAACATATCATCTGTTATTTCAGGCATCATGGTAGTCGGCTGCATGAGTATCTCGTCTTTCTCAGACTCCTCTGCCATAATTATATCCTCCGGCTCTCCAACCGGTTCCTTGGCTTCATCTGCAGCATCTTCAGGTGCTTCCTGTGACTCCTGCACTTCGTCTATAGCCTCTTCCGGTGCTTCCTGTGACTCCTGCACTTCGTCTATAGCCTCTTCCGGTGCTTCCTGCGGCTCCTGTACTTCATCCACAGTCTCCTCTGCATAAAGCTCCTGCATATCCGGTTTCTGCTCTTCTTCAGGCTCCTTCACGGCAGCTTTCTGCTCTATAATATCAACCGGGACCTTCAAATACTCCTCCTCAAGAAGTTCCTTCGGAGTGACACCTGCATCCAGCTTTGGAATGACATCATTTAGTCTCTCCATGATGTCTCCTGCCTCCTGAAGTGCTCTTGCCTTAGCTGACTCAAGCTTCTGCTGCTCAGCCTCTTTAAGTGCAATTTCAGCCGCATGTCTGGTCTTTTCCCATTCTTCAAGCACATCCTGTATAGACATCTGTCCTGTAATCTGATGCTCAAGCTGAGTCTTTTCACTCATGACCATAGACATCTGTCCGTCAGCGTCTTCACCCAAAAGCTCCTTGAAATTCAACTTAAGTGAACCATCTATCTCTTCATCTGTAGCGATATGCTCTGTCTCTTCCGGCTGCTGTACATACTCTTCCTGCTCCTTTTCGAGCTTGAGATAAGGAATATCCTCAACTATCTTTTTGATGGTATCCATCGTATCAGCAACTTCATTCTTGCCCTTGGCCTCCATGATCTGCTGCATACCCTTGGCAATCTCCTGCTGTAAATTTACAGTATTGAACTTCTCCTGATTTACAGTAATCTGCGGAATAGTTACGTCATCATGCACTATCTCTCCGCCCTTTACCATCTCCATGGCACCTATCTCAGTGACCTCAGCCTCATCCTTTATCTTAGCCGGCTTTTCCTTCTCTGCCTTGAATCGTCTGTACTTTTCCTCCTGAGCCTTGGTAAGTGGCTGATAAAGCATCTTAAGCTCCAGCGCACGCTCCACATATGGTCCGTCTCCGAACCACAGAATGAGCTCATCGCAGGCATCTATACACTTATCGGCTTTTCCGGCTTTGTGGTATAGATATGCAAGCTCATATGCCCACTCCTCAGTGTATTCTTCATCCTTGTACTCTTCAAGAATAGCGATAAGCTCATCAAATGAAGCTCCCTGCCCTTTTTTGATGGCATATCTTAATACATACTTCATATCATCATGAGGCGCTATCTCAACAAACTCATCATAATACTCTGTAGCAGCATCATAATCACCCATCTTGATGGCGACCTCAGCCAGTCTATATATAATCATCCTGCCGATTGGTGAACGGTCATAGGCCATTAAAAGTATGTCCCTTGCATCCTGGTATCTCTCGGCCTTCTCGTAGATTTCGCCGATTTTAACGAGTGTATTTACATTTTTAATTTTGTTCCAATTTATGCTATCTGCAATCTCTGCTGCGCTCATATAGCCCTCCTCGGCGCTTAGGGCTTTTATCTGATCCAGCTTGAGATTGTATTCGTATTTATCCACTTATTTCACCTACTCGTATTTAAGCTTATTATTTTTTGTATCTACGCCTGTTGTCTTTGTATAATCCCTTGTGTCCTCAGGAAGCTTCTTTTTCCTGAGAGCATAATTAACAACTCTTTTCACAATATAGTATATCACAGCAAAGGTCGGAACACCAAGTAACATTCCAAGAAAACCAAACATTCCTCCGCCGATTAGTATGGCAAACATAACCCAGAAGGTCGAAAGACCGGTAGATGAGCCAAGTATCTTAGGCCCTATTATATTACCATCCACCTGCTGCAGCACGACAATAAATATCAGAAGATAAAGTGCATGCCACGGACTCTGAATTACTACTATGAGTAACGATGGAATTGCACCGATAAACGGTCCGAATACCGGAATCACATTTGTGACGCCGATAATCACTGCAACGAGCACCGACGATGGAATCCTTAAAATCAGACATCCGAAATATGCAATCACACCTATAATCAGTGAATCTATAATCTTACCGCTTATGAAGCCTCCAAAAATCTCATTTGTCTTTCTGATCGTCTCAATGATGATATTGCCTGTCTTTGGCTTGCAGACAGCATATATTATCTTTTTGCTCTGTCCTGCAAGAGTCTCCTGAATACTCATCACATAGACCATCACGATTATTCCGATAATAAAATTAAATAAGCCTCTGACTACCGAAATCACACCGGTTGTAATCTGTGCAACATACTTCTGTGCCTCAGGAATTAGCTTTTCTGTGGCATAATTCTCAATGTAGTCGGTTGCATTCTGTAAACCTGTGCTCGCGAGCTCAGCAATTTTGCTGTCCCCGAAATTGCCGTTCTTTATCATGTTAATGAATGCCGCAACATCATTTGGCAGTGTCTTCATAAGTCCCGATATACTTGCTATGACAGAAGGCACAATAGCCGCAATGAGGAGCGAAATAATTGCTACAAGAATAATAACCGAGCCTGTGATTGCAAGAGCTCTTGAAACCTTTCGCAGCTTGCTTTCGCTTTTCATCTTTTTGGAAAGAAGCTTTTTAAAGCATCTTTCCAGCCACAGCATGACAGGATTCATCAGGTATGCAAGCACAAGTCCCATTATAATAGGCATTGCTGCCGCAAGCAGCTTGCTCCATATGCCTGCAAAGCCCTCAAATCTGTACAGTGCAAAGAAAAACAGTATACTGACTGCAAACGTGACAAATACCATGACACCTATTCTGATCAGATGTGGCCATTCCTCACGCCCCGGGTGCGAATTCTGCTTCGCACCCTTATCTGCATTTATCTCAATGTTTGATTTTTTACCAGCTTTTCCGGTTTCTTCCATCGGATTAAACTCTCCTTATTTACGATTATAGTTGATGAGACATCCCTTTAATATTATCTCTCTTTCATCATCTGTGAGCTCACCCATCTTCAGTGTAAATGGCTTTAATTCACCATCCTTGACAACATATGCCTCAAACTCCGTCTTTGCATCCTCGATTTCCTTCTTGATTCCCGGAAGGAAGATATAGTCGAGGTTGTGGAACGGAAGCTCTCCCTCATCGATGATGAATGGAAGCATTCCCCAGTTGATAAGGTTTGAACGGTATCTCTTTGTGGCATACTCGTTTGCGATATTTGCCCAGCCTCCGAGTACCTTCTGGCAGCTGGCAGCCTGCTCTCTTGCTGAGCCGTCACCCGGCTTAACAGCAAAAATTGTGCTTCCGAAGCCCATATTCTCATGGCTTGCCTCAGGGAATTTTTTCTTTACTACTCCCATGATTTCAGCAACCTCAGGAACAGCCTTTCCTGCGCACTCACCACTCTCTATAGCCTTCTGGGCCTTCTGGATTTCCTTTGCTCTGCCTACATACTCAGGATCCTTTCTTGAAAGTGCGAACTCTGCAAGTCCAAGAGGGTTTGAACGATATGAAGATGTCTCTCCTGAAGGAATGAGCTCATCTGTTGTAGTAACAGGATCATGAATCTCTGAAACCACCTTAAGGAGCATATTCTCAGGAAGCGCGCTCATTGCCGGCCAGTCCTTGATGTTTGGTCCGAACTGGATTTCAACTGAAGGATCTGCCACTCCATGGCTGTCAAATACACGGTTCTCATATATAGTCTTGTCAAAGAAATATTTTGGCTTTGTAAAGTTGACATCAATATCCGCTGCTGATGTAAGGAAGCCCTTGTTTGCTGCTGTTGCAGCGATTGAACGTGCATCCATGAGTGCCACTGAGCTGATCTGTCCGTTCTGTACCTTAGAACCCTCTCTGTTAGGGAAGTTTCTTGTTGAATGACGGATAGAGAATGCGTTGTTGGCAGGTGTATCTCCTGCACCAAAGCAAGGTCCGCAGAAAGCAGTCTTTACGATTGCACCTGTCTCAAGAAGCTTTGCTACAGCTCCGTTTTTCACAAGCTCCATGTATATTGGAGTAGATGCCGGGTAAACACTCAGTGTAAACTCGTCTGCTCCGATTGAATGTCCGTTTAATATGTCAGCCGCATCGCAGATATTCTCAAATCCACCGCCTGCACAGCCTGCGATGATTCCCTGGTCTACATACAGTTTTCCGTCTCTTACCTTACTCTTTAAATCAAGCTTCACCTTGCCGTCAAAGCTTACCTCAGCTCTCTTCTCACAGTCATCGAGAATATCCATGAGGTTTGCATTGAGCTCATCGATAGTATAGGTATTGCTTGGGTGGAATGGCATAGCTATCATTGGGCGGATCTGGCTTAAATCAATCTCAATAAATCTGTCGTAGTAAGCCACCTCACCCGGATTAAGCTCCTTGTGGTCCTCAGCCCTACCGTGAATCTCAAAGAATTCCTTAACCTGGTCATCTGTTCTCCAGATAGAAGAAAGACATGTAGTCTCTGTTGTCATAACATCGACACCTATACGGAAGTCAACGCTCAGATTAGACACACCCGGTCCTACAAACTCCATAACTTTGTTCTTTACAAATCCGTTTCCGAATACCTCTCCGATAATTGCAAGTGCGACATCCTGTGGTCCAACGCCCTTGATTGGCTCTCCTGTCAGGTAAATGCCTACTACCTCAGGCATATCAATATCATATGTCTGTTCAAGAAGCTGCTTAACAAGCTCAGGTCCACCCTCGCCGACTGCCATAGTACCAAGTGCACCATAGCGTGTATGTGAATCAGAACCAAGTATCATTTTTCCGCCGCCGGCAAGCATCTCTCGTGCAAACTGATGGATAACTGCCTGATGAGGTGGTACATAGATTCCGCCGTACTTCTTTGCACATGTGAGACCAAACATGTGGTCATCCTCATTGATTGTTCCACCAACTGCACAAAGGCTGTTGTGACAGTTTGTAAGTACATACGGGATAGGGAATTTCTCAAGTCCTGAAGCTCGTGCTGTCTGAATGATACCTACAAATGTGATATCATGCGATGTAAGCTTATCAAACTTAATCTGAAGCTTGTCCATATTGCCGGATGTATTGTGCTCCTTTAAAATACCGTAAGCAATTGTCTCCTGCTTAGCTGTCTGTTTATCGATGTCCATGCCGGTCTTGCTTTTGACAGCTGCCTGAGCCTCCGGTCCATCAATTATTACTTCCTTACCGTTTAAAAGGTAAGCACCATTTTCATATAATTTCACTTATTCTACCTCCGTATGTGTATTTCAAAATTCTATTATTTACTATTATATAATATTATAGGTAATTGTGGCAATAAATAAATCACCATCTACCTTAATTTCGAATTTTCCTCCCATCAAATGGGTCAGATTCTTTGCAATCAAAAGTCCAAGTCCACTTCCTTCAGTGGTTCTCGACCTCTCTCCCCTCACAAAACGCTCTGTCAGGTCTACATTTCCGTTGCTTACTATGTCAAGCTCGTTCTTAGACACATTCTTTATTGTAAAAACTGCCTTTTTATCTGCCTTTTCAAGCTCTACATATACTCTGGTATTTTCCAGTGCATATTTTGCGGCATTAGTATACAGATTTTCAATAGAGCGGTAAAGCTGACGCCCATCCGCATAGATAAATATCTGTTCTGATGGAATTTTTGTAACTATTGTCAGATTTCTCGACTCAAAGCGCTCATTGAATTCACCTCCGGTCTGGTATAAAAGCTCAACCAGATCAAGCTTTTGCATATTGAGCTTCACATTTCCCGAGGTAATCTTTGATGTCTCTACCAAATCCTCTGTAAGCTGCTTTAAGCGCTGTGACTTTTCCTCCAGCACATGTATATAGTATTTGGCATTTTCATTTTCCAGATTTTCCCTCTTAAGCAGGTCAACATAGTTGACTATTGAAGTCAGAGGTGTCTTTATATCATGTGATACGTTTGTTATTAGGTCTGCCTTTAATTTTTCATTCTTAAGGCTCTCATTCACCGAGCTCATAAGACCCTGGCGTATATGGTTGACAGCCTCCGCCACCTTTTTCTGCTGCCCATGAAACTCATTGACATTGAGTGTAGTGTCAAGCGCTCCTTCCGAGATAGCTTCAAGTGCCTCCTGTATGCGCATTATCTCTTTATTTTTTTGTGTGTGGATATCCTTTTTCTCAATAACTCTTTTCAAAAGCTCATAGCCCTTGTACATCAGGCTGTGTGTGCAAAGTATATTGCCTTTTATCTTCCTTACAATGCTCTGGTATAAAATAATAAAAGCCATATCAAACAAAAAAGTAAATGTGCCGGCCGTCATAATGAGTGATGCATAGTCAAAATGCTGGTTTTTTACGCCTGAAATCACTTTTCCCATAAATACCATGAGCAGTGTAAATATCACCAGCATCACATCAGAGTATACCTTGTCAATCGGTAAATAGTATATTGTGTAATCATCCTCTGATTTTCTGCCGGCCACGTTTGCCATATATGCCAGGCTCACAAAGCTGCCTACCAGGCCCGCAAGCGATATTAGTGTATATATATCAATATTTTCATGCGCATCGTGCCTGAATGCATAGCCTGTGGCAAACACTCCTGTTACCATAAGTATCATGCATAGCTGATGTAAGACTATGACCGCTGCTTTTTTTCCTATCGTATACTGCTTCATTTGTTGTCCTCTATCTTATAGCCTACTCCCCAGACCACCTTCAGATAGCGTGGCTCCTTAGGATTTATCTCTATTTTTTCCCTGATATGTCTGATGTGCACAGCAACTGTATTGTCGGCGCCTATCGCCTCCTCGTTCCATATGCTCTCATATATTTCGTTTATTGAGTAGACCTTTCCCTTATTTTTAAGGAGTAAAAGCAGTATATTGTATTCAATCGGTGTGAGCTTCACCTCCTCACCATCCACAGTCACCTTTTTTAAATCATCATTTACCAAAAGGCCTCCGGCTTCATAAACCTTGTCTCCGGCTGCATCATTGCTTGACAGAGTGGTATATCTGCGAAGCTGTGACTTTACCCTTGCCACAAGCTCAAGCGGATTAAAAGGCTTTGTGACATAATCATCAGCCCCCACATTGAGGCCTAAAATCTTGTCAGCATCCTCTGTCTTTGCCGATAAAATGATTATCGGCACCCTGCTTTCCTTTCGTATCTGCAGAGTAGCTCTTATTCCGTCGAGCTTTGGCATCATGACATCTATTATCATGAGGTCTATTTTTTTATTCTTCATAATTTCAACCGCCTGTATGCCGTCGTAAGCCTTCTCCACGTCGTAGCCCTCCTGCATCAGGTAAATCTCAATTGCCTCAACTATTTCCTTGTCGTCATCACAAACTAATATTGTCATATTATCCTCCTTCTATGAATTTTGAACAGAAACCTTCTCCTGCCGTTAGTCAGCTATATTTTATCAGATTATCTACTTTGTTTTTCTTAAAATCTGCTTAATATTACCCACTTTAAATATAAGCCAAAAAGCAGCCGTTCTGTTTTGAACTGCTGCTTTATATTACATAGGTGTGTTTCATTTACCTTTATTTCCGGTGATGCTCTGCCACATTCTGTGGATACCGTCTGTGAGCTCCTTCCCTTCCTTTGTGTTGATAACAGGTGGATTGCCGGCTTTTCTGCTTATTGCCTTATAATCCTCATCAACAGACGATTTTGAGCCGGCAGCCTTGGCTTCATCCTTATCATTGCTATGATTTAATCCGGCATCAGGTGTATCGTCTGCAAGCTTCACTTCACCCACTACACCATCTCCCAGGTCCTCGCCCTCAGCAAGTCCCAGTTTTCTGATATAATCCATATTTACCTTGATTTCAGTCTGTCTGTTTGCATAGATGGACTTCTCTTCATTGTCAATAGTACGCTCCTCTACAGGTTTACCTGCATTTTTCTGACGTTCTATCTCCTTATTTCTGTCATCGATAATCTTAAGATACTTCTCCGTATCGGACAAATCCTGAAGCTGTCCCTTGAGCTCATACTGGTTAGTTTTAACTATCTTCTCCTGCTCTGCAATCTTATCCTTCATATTCTTGCACAGCTTTTCAAGTGACTCGTTGGTATCATTGATGATATCACGCACTCTTGAAAGCGCCTCATCCGTATAGATAACCGATGCTGCATACACATCCTCAGCCTTTCTGCTTGCATCCCAGACTATCTGATCCCCCTTCTTTCTGAACTCTCTCTCTGCGTGATTGCGACTCTGTTCAGTAAGCTCATACTCATCCTGTATTGCATATATACACTTATTCAGCTCAGCAAGTAAATCTATCATTTGCTGCTTGTTTATGATCACCCTGCTCGGCTCCGGCTTATACGGCTCCGCCTTTGAGAGCATGATATGAATTTCTCTTAGTACCTTTTCTGTTTTATCGTTCGCATTCATTTTCTATTTCCTCGGATTTAAATTAACATTATAACTATTCAGGGTGGTTCTGAATACTCACCACTTACCCATATTTTATATGAAAATCCGCTTCTCGTAAATAGCCAAATGAATAATAATAGCTACTGATTACAGCCCTTTATAATTAAATCAATCCCGCTACCGCATTTCTCAGCTCATCTGCCGCATGCTTTATCTCGGCAGCCTGCTCTTCGCTCACATTTCCGGGCTTTGTCCTTGAAATAAGCTTCTTCACATACGAAAGCGATGATTTCACACTTTTTTTCTGTGCGCTGTCCATAGCCTTTCTTTTTTCCTTGTCAGCCATGACATTTTCCACCTGGCGCACAAGCGTATCAGCCTCACTTCTTGCATCAATATAAGCCTTTCTCTGTCCGTCTGTTGCCTCATACTCCTGCGCCTCACGGATAGCCTGCTCAATCTCAGAATCAGACAAATTTGAGCTTGCGGTAATCGTAATCTCCTGATGCTTTCCTGTGCCCAGGTCCTTTGCAGAAACCTGCACAATGCCGTTTGCATCTATATCAAACGTCACCTCTATCTGCGGCACACCTGCCGGAGCCGGCTTGATGCCCTTTAGCCTGAAGTTTCCAATCAGCTTATTGTCCCTTGCAAACTGCCTCTCACCCTGCAGTACCTTTATATCCACAGAGGTCTGGAAGCTTCCTGCAGTTGTAAAAATCTGGCTGTATCTCGTAGGAATAGTCGTATTTCTGTCAATAATTTTGGTTGAGACACCACCAACTGTCTCAATTCCTAGTGAAAGCGGTGTGACATCCATCAGTATAATCTCTGCCGCACTGCTGCCTGCGACAATTGCTCCACCGAGCTTGCCACCCTGTACTGCTGCACCGAGTGCCACGCACTCGTCAGGATTTAGGTTGTGTGAAGGCTCTTTTCCTGTAATTCTTCTGACCTCCTCAACAACAGCCGGCACACGTGTCGAGCCTCCTACCAACAGCACCATTCCAAGCTCTGCTGCGGAAATACCCGCATCTGAAAGTGCCTGATTGACAGGAATAGCAGTTCTCTCCACCAGATCCTTTGTTATCTCATTAAACTCAGCTCTTGTAAGGTTCATCTCCATGTGAACCGGCTGTCCCTTTACAGTGGTGATAAATGGCAGGTTGATAGTGGTTGAGGATGAGGATGAAAGCACCTTTTTTGCCTTCTCAGCCTCCTCCCTGACACGCTGCATAGCCGTATTATCCTTTCTCAGATCCACATTCTGCTGTCTGTAAAACTCTGTGACAAGATAATTCGTGATTCTCTCATCAAAATCATCTCCACCCAGATGATTATCACCGGCTGTGGCAAGCACCTCTATCAGATTGTCCCCTATTTCGATAACAGACACATCGAAGGTTCCTCCTCCGAGGTCGTAGACAAGAATTTTCTGCTGCTGTCCGTGGTCCAGTCCGTATGCGAGTGCCGCAGAGGTTGGCTCATTTATGATTCGAAGCACATTAAGCCCAGCAATCCTTCCTGCATCCTTGGTTGCCTGCCTCTGCGCATCCGAAAAATATGCAGGAACTGTGATTACAGCGTCTGTCACTGCCTCACCAATATAGTCCTCTGCATCCTTTTTCAGCTTTCTGAGAATCATAGAAGAAATCTCAGGAGCTGAATACAGCTTTCCGTCCACCTTTGCCCTGAAATCGCTTCCCATCTGTCTCTTTATTGAGAAAAATGTCCTGTCCACATTGACTGCTGCCTGCCTCTTTGCAGCCTCACCAACCAGTCGCTCTCCATTTTTTGTAAAAGCCACTACAGACGGAGTTGTTCTCTGACCCTCGCTGTTAGTTATGACTACCGGCTGATTATTCTCCAATACTGCCACACAGCTGTTTGTTGTTCCTAAATCTATACCTATAACCTTGCCCATTTTATGCCTCACTGTTTTTTTTATTTAAGTCTCATAAATAATTGATTTTTTTGACTTACTATTTCATCCTAATACTACTTTAAGCTTGGAAAATTCACTCGTCAAGGCATGAGGCTGTTATTTCAGAGAATGTTTATACTTTTAATTTTTATATCACAACATAACAACAAAGGCACCGCCGAAGCAGTGCCTTTGTTGATTAGTTTATAGGTTGGATTAAATGATAATTGAGGATTGCTTATTCACTTACTTTCTTTTTGAGTAATCCGAGTAATCCACATGCAATGAAAGATCCGATTACTAATGCAACAAGATACATTAACGGATTTCCGATTGTAGGAACTACGAAGATTCCTCCGTGAGGTGCCATGAGTGTACATCCAAATGCCATTGAAAGTCCACCTGCCACTGCTGAACCGACTGCACATGCCGGAAGGACATGAAGCGGATCAGATGCTGCGAATGGGATTGCACCCTCTGTGATAAATGATAATCCCATGATAAAGTTCGTAGGTCCTGCCTTTCTCTCCTCTGCTGTGAACTTGTTCTTGAAGAAGATTGTTGCAAGAGCGATTGCGAGTGGTGGAACCATACCACCAATCATAACTGCTGCCATGATATTGTAGTTTCCGGCAGCGATTGAAGCTGTACCAAATACATAAGCGGCTTTGTTTACAGGGCCACCCATATCTATTGCCATCATTCCTCCGAGAAGTACTCCGAGAACTACTGCGCTTGCACCGTTAAGTCCATTAAGACCGTTGTTGATAGCTGTATTTAAAGCTCCGATTGGAGGCTCAACTACAAACTGCATTATAACGCCTATGAGGAATATACCAAGCAGCGGATAAAGAAGAACCGGCTTCACACCATCAAGACTCTCAGGAAGCTTAGAGAATATCTTCTTTAAGAGATTTACAATATATCCTGCAACGAAACCTGCAACCAGTGCTCCAAGGAAGCCTGATGTACCGTTTGCTGCGATTGAACCGCCTACGAAACCAACTGCAAGACCCGGACGGTCAGCAATACTCATAGCGATAAAGCCTGCAAGGATAGGAAGCATAAATCCAAATGCTGTTCCACCGATTCCCTTAAACAATGCTGCGCCCTGTGTAATAGTACCGAAATTTGCTCTCTGGTCAGCCGGCAGTGAATTAAGGTCAACACTGAATCCATCGATAAGGAACGCGATTGCGATAAGGATACCACCACCAACTACGAACGGAAGCATATGTGAAACACCGTTCATCAGATGCTTGTAAATCTGATGTCCAATGCTCTCCTTTCCACCAATAGATGAATGTGAAGCCTCTTTTTTACCTGATGCCTTAAATACAGGAGCATCACCGGCAGCAATTCTCTTTACGAGCTCCTCTGTCTTATTTATTCCGTCAGAAACCTGACACTCAATAACCTTCTTTCCGTCAAAACGGTCTGTAGGCACATTTGTATCACATGCAACTATAACACCGGTAGCCTTTGCAATCTCATCATCTGTGAGTACATTTTTAGCTCCGGCTGAGCCTCTTGTCTCAACCTTTACCTGATATCCCAGCTCCTTGGCCTTTTTCTCAATAGCCTCAGCAGCCATATAAGTATGGGCAATTCCTGTAGGACAGGCTGTAACTGCAACGATAAATACATCGTCCTTCTTCACCTCAACAGGTTCCTTTGCCTCCTTTGCAGCCTCCTTCTCATCCTTTGCCTTTTCAGCACTGTCGATGATATTTAAAAACTCATCTACTGAGCCGGCATTGATAAGAGAATTTGTAAACTGCTCGTCCATCAGCATAACAGAGAGCTTGCTGAGCACCTGAAGATGCACATTGTCCTCTGTGTTTGGTGCAGCGATAAGGAAAATAATCTTTGCAGGTGTACCATCGAGTGATTCAAAGTCAACCCCATCCTTTACAACCATTGCCGCAAGACCTGCTTTAGTAACAGCATCAGACTTACAATGAGGAATTGCTATACCCATTCCAATTCCTGTTGTGCCTTCCTCCTCTCTTGCAAAAACACCCTTGCGATACTTCTCCACATCGGCTATTTTGCCACTTTTTGCCATCAAATCAATACACTGATTCAATGCTTCGGTTTTTCCGGCAGGCGTACCATTCAAATTGATACTCTCAGCTGCCAATAAATCCCTGATTGTCATACATCATTCCTCCTAATAGAATATATTAATTATTTATATCAACCTTTTTGATACCGTTCATTTAATTGGAAGCACTGTCCCATTTATCAATAAGTGCTTCAACCTCAGGCTTTGTAGCAAGCTCCTCAGAAAATGCACTTGCACTTCCTGTACATACTCCATAAATAAATGCCTGCTTATAATCATTTGATTTGAGGTATCCGTAAACAAATCCGGCTACCATCGAATCACCTGCGCCTACAGAGTTTTTGAGCTTTCCTTTAGGAGCCTGTGCCTTAAATTCCTGTCCATCCTCGGTCACAAGCACTGCTCCGTCACCTGCCATAGAAACAAGCACGTTTCTTGCGCCCTGCTCCTGAAGCTTCTTTGCATACTTTATCACATCGTCCTTGTCTGTAACCTCAACCCCGAATATCTCACCGAGCTCATGATTGTTTGGCTTGATAAGGAATGGCTTATAGGCAAGCACATTTGTGAGCAGATTTCTCGTCGCATCAACCACGATATTTATTCCGCGGCCCTCAAGATGCTTCATGATATCCATATACATTGATGAAGGCATCACATCAGGAATACTTCCTGCGAGCACAAGCACATCAGACTCCTTTAAGCAGTCAAGCTTCTCATAAAGCTTTTTAATGTTGTCCTCAGTGATTACCGGTCCCTGACCATTAATCTCGGATTCCTCATTTGAGCGAAGCTTCACGTTAATACGTGAAATACCATCCTCCACCTCTATAAAATCAGTATTAACGCCTTTTTTTCCTAGAAGTCTTCTAATTTCATTTCCTGTAAAACCCGCTGTAAAACCAAGTGAAGTATTGCTCATTCCAAGATTCTTAAGAACCATGGAAACATTGATGCCCTTACCACCTGCAAAAATCTTCTCTCCGGTTGTTCTATTGACTACTCCTGTCTTAAAATCTGTTACATCAACAATATAATCTAATGATGGATTAAAGGTAACTGTGTAAATCATGTTAGACCTCCTTAATATTTTTGTATTTCTTATAGTTGTCATTGTTTAGTGCATTTGTAACAATTACAGCATCCTCAAAATCAGCAAACTTGATACTTGATACCTGTGAAAACTTACTGTCATCCGCAAGAATGTATTTCTCCTTGCTATTCTCCATGGATTTCTTTTTAACCATGGCCTCCTTTATCTCCGGAGTTGTAAATCCATTCTTCACAGTAATTCCGTTGGTCCCCCAGAAGCCCTTCGTAAAATTATATTTATCGAGCGTCACAACGGCCTCATCTCCGACAATAGCCTCAGTAGTAGACTTGAACTCGCCACCCAGAATATATACTGTATATCCCCTATCGGAAATTCTCTTGGCATTAGTCAAAGAGTTTGTAACAAAAACCACATTCTTTGCAGTAATATAATCAATCATGACTGCTGTTGTAGTACCAGCATCTATATAAACAAAATCATTATCCACAATAAGTGATGCCGCATATCTGGCAATCTGTTCCTTTTCGCTGCGATTCTGCTTAAGCCTGTTGATAACCTTCTCATCCTGAGTATGGATATTCGTATTATTGGCAATCGCACCACCATGTACCTTGGTGAGATACCCCTTCTTGTCCATTGCAACCAGATCACGTCTGATTGTTGACTCGGATGTATCAAGCTCATCCATAAGCTGCTGAACAGTCACACTTCCCATCGAATCTAATATATCGAGTATTTTTTTACATCTATCTTCCGCCAGCATCTAATCACCCCTGTTTTCAAATTGCTCAAAGACTATCATTTAATCTTTTATATTCAATTATTTTCCTTTTTTATTAAAATCAATAATCATCTAACTTGTAGTATTATTATATTTTCAAAATCAGTCATTGTCAATCATAATCAGTCATTTATATTCACAAATAATCACCATGAAAATTGTTAAAATTATATAAGGTCAAATTTCAAATTGTGTAATATATGCAAAAGTAATATTCTAATTTTGTGCAGAATATACTACATAAATCTTTATTACTTGCCTAATTGCTAATTTTAGTATCTTTTCTATTACTAGTTTATAATCTAAAATATAGTTCAAATTAACTAATTTTAATTTAGTCACTATCAAATTTGACTGTTTTTGACTGTTTTGAATCTAAATGCATTGTAATTCATAATTCATCATGCTAGAATATGTTCATTATGGTACATATTTTATGATTAAAGGGTCAAAAGGTATCATCAATGAGTTTATATTTTGTTATTTCACAACATTTTAAATAATTTATGTACCATCACAGCTACAATACTTTAAGTTAAAAAGGAGGATTTCACATGAAACAGCTTAATTGGGCAACACTCGGCTGCGGCGTAATAGCTAATGAGCTCGCGCATGCTCTCTCAAAGGAAGGACGCACTCTTTATTCAGTTGCCAACAGAACTCATGAAAAGGCCGTAGCTTTTGCACAAAAATATGGCATTTCAAAGGTATATGATAACATTGATGACGTCTTTTATGATCCTGATGTGGATATCATTTACATCTCCACTCCACACAATACTCACATCAATTATCTAAGAAAAGCCCTTTCTAATGGAAAGCATGTACTCTGTGAGAAATCTATTACTTTAAATATCGCAGAGCTCGATGAAGCCGTCTCACTGGCTAAAGAAAATAACGTTATTCTTGCTGAAGCCATGACTATATATCATATGCCTGTTTATAAAAAGCTAAACGAAATAATTGCAAGTGGACAACTCGGCAGGCTAAATTTAATTCAGGTCAATTTTGGAAGCTACAAGGATTACAATATGACAAACCGATTTTTCAGTCGTAAGCTTGCTGGAGGAGCATTGCTTGATATTGGAGTTTACTCACTTTCTCTTATCCGCTGGTTCTTCAAGGAAACACCAACACAAGTATCGTCACAGGTTAAATATGCACCAACCGGTGTTGATGAACAGGCAGGTATTCTGCTTATGAATGATGCAGTGGAAATGGCAACTGTCACATTATCTCTTCATTCAAAGCAGCCAAAACGCGCTACGCTCTCTTTTGACAAGGCATATGTGGAAATCTTTGAGTATCCAAGAGGAATGCAGGCAACTATTACATATACAGAGGATGGTCATAAAGAAGTAATTGATGCAGGTGATACATCAGATGCACTTTATTACGAAGTATGTGATATGGAAAAAGCCATAAACTCTGCATCATCCGAAGAAATAGAAAACCTCATTCACAGTCAGTATACATATGATGTTATGAAAATCATGTCTGATATAAGAACCGAATGGGGTATGAAATATCCTGAAGAGGAATAATAATACTACTACAACTATTCAAAAAAGGATAAGAGTTGTTAAAAAAGAGAAATATAATTCTGTTTATCAGGCTTATATTTCTCTTTATTAATTTAGTGTAACATCCTGAAAAATAATTTAGAAAATTAAAAAATAATGAAATGTGTACAACATATATTACGAATATTACATAAATTCACAATATATTTTATTTGCAAATTATATAAAAGAAAGACCACATCATAAACTGATGTAGTCCTTTTGAGAGAGGTGACAGCCGGATTTGAACCGGCGATGACGGTGTTGCAGACCGGGGCCTTACCACTTGGC
>OGPJ01000053.1_pt1 | contig 94922 bp, 75 predicted proteins | sample 1552831 | NCBI WGS metagenome assembly OGPJ01 (sample SAMEA2579914, study PRJEB22360) | human gut metagenome | biome: human gut; feature: human-associated habitat; material: faeces | place: Denmark | collected 2008/2010
GGCGTAAGCCAGCAGATTTACAGTCTGCCCCATTTGGCCACTCTGGTATTTGCCCGTCCGCAATCAAGATTTAGTGCTTTTCTCAATTGCGATGCAAAGGTACGATTATTTTTTTAACTTGCAAATAAAATCGATCATTTTTATTGCTGTAATTGCACATTCGTCACCTTTATTTCCTAATTTTCCTCCGGCACGGTCTTCTGCCTGCTGCATGTTATTGGTTGTGATGAGGCCGTAAATGACTGGTGTATCGGTAGTTGCATTCAGTTCTGTAATACCTTGAGTGGCTCCGGCACACACATAGTCAAAATGAGGCGTATCGCCACGTACCACACAGCCTAATGCGATGACTGCATCTACTTTTCCGCTTTTAACGAGTTGTGATGAGCCGAAAGTCAGTTCGAAGCTGCCCGGAACGTAATATACCAGGATGTTTTCATCCTTTGCCCCGTGTTTTTTCAATGTGTTGACTGCTCCTTCAAGCAAAGCTCCTGTAATGTTATGATTCCATTCAGATACTACGATACCGAAGCGCATCTGTGAGGCATCGGGTACGGAGTTAAAGTCGTAATCTGAAAGATTGTGATAAGCTGTAGCCATATTGTTTGTTTTTTTTTAAAGTTTGTATGTTAAAGAAAAAAGCCGGACCGAAAAACCTCGGTCCGGCCTGAATGATACTTATACTAATAGAAGTATGTTTCTTGTGGTTTATTTCAAAGAAGCACGTTCGATGTACTTATCGATATCCATTGCCTGATATGAGTTACCGTATTTGTTCTTAACCTGCTTGTAAGCTTCTACGGCTTCTGCATTTTTTCCTTGTTTTTCCAGGATTTGTCCAGCCTGAATCAGGAAAATCGGGCTAATTGACAAGCTGTTGGCACGGTCGGCTGCTTTCAGTAAAGTAGCAGCAGCTTTGTCAAGCTGTCCTGTCTGTGCATAGCAGTTTCCCAGAGCTCCCATTACTGAAGGAGCAACCAGTAAATCATCACCGCTGAATTTATCCAGATACTTGATAGCATCTTCGTATTTGCCTAACTGTGCATAGCAAAGTCCTGCGTATGCGTTTGCCAGATTTCCAGCATCTGTACCGCTGAATTCGTCTGCCAGTTTCACAAAACCTGCATATCCCAGACTGTCACCCTTCAAGGCAACTTCAAAGTTATCAGCTCCGAAGTACTGTTCACCTTTGAAGATAGCTTCAGAAGCTTTCAGCTCATTCGGTTCAGAAATGAAATGTTTGTATCCGAGGAAACCTCCGACGATAACTACCAGAGCAACTACTGCTCCCAAAAGTACATTCTTGTTTTTAATCAGGAATGCTTCTGAAGTGCTGAGCGCTTCGTCTACATTCAATGGGTCATTAGTGTGTTTTTGTTCAGTCATTTGATATTTGTTTTTTATTATTTTTCCAATCCACGTATTTGGACAGCAAAAGTAGTTGATTTATGTGTATAAATGAAATTTGCGGGCAGTTTTTTTAATCAATCTTGCTTTTATTGTTAATTTTGTATCCCAAATAGTGATTGTTTTTATGTGGCTTAAACGCATTTCGATATTAAACTATAAGAATCTGGAACAAGCCGAGCTGGCTTTTTCCCGTAAGATGAACTGTATCATCGGAAAAAACGGGATGGGAAAGACCAACCTGATGGATGCCGTGTATTATCTGTCTTTCTGTAAGAGTGCAACCAATCCCATTGATTCTCAGAATATACGACACGAACAGGACTTTTTTGTGCTGCAAGGTTTTTATGAAACTGAAGGTGGTGATCCGGAAGAAGTGTATTGCGGGTTAAAGCGTCGGCAGAAGAAGCAGTTCAAGCGGAATAAGAAAGAATATACCCGTTTGTCCGACCACATCGGACTGATTCCTTTAGTGATGGTTTCTCCGGCTGATACGTTGCTTATTGCCGGGGGGAGTGAGGAAAGAAGACGATTCATGGACGTGGTGATTTCGCAGTTCGACCGTGAATATCTGGATGCGCTGATTCGCTACAATAAGGCCTTGGTGCAGCGTAATACGTTGCTGAAAGCGGAACTGGAGCCTGATGAAGAACTGATGAACGTATGGGAAGAGATGATGGCTTCTACGGGTGAAGTGGTATTCCGCAAACGTCAGCAGTTCATCGAAGAGTTTATTCCGATTTTCCAGTCATACTATTCTTATATATCCCAAAACCAGGAGGAGGTAAAGCTTTCTTACCAGTCGCATGCGGCAGAGGGTGATTTGCTTGCCTTGCTGCGTGCCAACCGTCAGCGTGACCGGGTGATGGGCTATTCCTTGAAAGGCATTCATAAGGACGATTTGATTATGCAGTTGGGAGAATTCCCCATGAAGCGGGAAGGTTCTCAAGGGCAGAACAAAACGTATCTGATTGCTCTCAAGCTGGCACAGTTTGAGTTTTTGAAACGTACTGGAAGCGGTACGACTCCTTTGATTCTGCTGGATGATATTTTCGACAAGCTGGATGCGCTTCGTGTAGAGCAGATTGTCAAGTTAGTGGCAGGAGATAATTTCGGACAGATTTTTATTACCGATACCAACCGTGACCATCTGGACCGTATCTTGAAAAAGATAGAGGGCGACTACAAGTTGTTTGAGGTGGAAAACGGAGAAGTGTCCGAACGGAAGGAGTCTTATGAAGCGGAATAACACAGAACAGATTGGCGATGTGCTCCGGCAGTTTCTCCGCCAGCAAGGACTGGAGACCCCCTTGAACGAATATCGTCTGGTAGATGCCTGGAAAGATGTGGTAGGGCCAGTCATCACTCGTTATACGACTGGCCTGTTTATTAAGAATCAGGTGCTTTATGTCAGCTTGTCTTCCTCGGTGATTCGTCAGGAATTGCTTATGGGGAGAGAGATGCTGATTCGTAATCTGAACGCGCAGGTCGGTGCGCAGGTTATCGTGAACATTGTGTTCCGCTGAATACGCAGCCTTGTTCTGTCCATACTTCGTCCATAGGCAAATCCGTAGCTTCTACGGGAATATGCGGAAATAACTGGAACTGAAAGCAGACACCTATACGGTAAGCCTGCAATCTGGCCAAGGTGCGGTCGTAATATCCCTTTCCATGTCCCAGCCGGTTGCCGGAGCGGTCGAAAGCTACACCGGGAATGATGCTTAGTTCTATTTCATGCAGGTTTTCTACCAGACTGCCGGTCGGTTCTTTAATTCCGAAAACACCGGTTTGCAGTGAATCCTCTCCTTCATAATACCGTAGCTCCAGCTCATCTCCTTTTACAAGAGGAAGGACGATGCGCTTGTGCGGATGCCAACGCTTGATAAACTCATGTGTCTGTACTTCATCAGGCAAGGAGTGATAGAGCAGGATGGTGTGAGCCTGTAGAAATAGCGGATGGTTTTCCAGCTTTTGAAACAAGCTGGAAGACCATCCGGCCTTTTGGGCGGCAGAATAATTCTGTTTATACTGTGCAATTAATTGTCTCAGTTCTTTTTTATCCATAAGATGTCATTCCTTTTCGTCGGTTGTTGCCTGTGGGAAGGACTCACCTTTTTCCAGAATTTCTACGGCTTTCAGTACGGTCTTGTCCGATTCATTCAGGTATTCCACGTATGCTTCCATACCCAGCATGTTATAGATAATGTTTCCGTACAAGCTCATTTCGAACAAGCGGCGTGACTTCATCATCAGGTTGTTACGGCGTTTCAAGCCTTTTTTCTCCGCCCATGCGGCAAACTTGTTCAGCAGATTTTGTCCTTTCAGGTAAGCTTCCATCTTTTCCGGAGTATCATATTTCTGCAAGGTGCTGCGGTTCTGGTCGGTATAATCGAATGTATAGCGGATAATCAGTCCACGGTTGGCAGCCATGCGGAAGTATGAGGTCATACCAGTCGTATCCTGTGGTACGAAAATATCGGGCATGATACCTCCTCCTCCATATACCGGACGGCCTAGGCGGGTGTGATATACTTCAGTTTCATCCTGCTTGATGCTGTCGGCAGAGAAGAATTCGCCGTGCTCATAACGGGTGAGCAAATCCAGTTCATATTCTGACTCTTTCCCTTTTTCGTAAGGTTTCTGTATGCAGCGTCCGGATGGGGTATAGTAGCGTGCAATAGTCAGTCGGATGGCAGAGCCGTCGCTGAATTCAATGGGCTGCTGTACCAGACCTTTTCCGAAAGAACGACGTCCTACGATGGTACCGCGGTCATTGTCTTGGATGGCTCCGGCAAAGATTTCGCTGGCAGAAGCCGAACCTTCGTCCACCAGTACTACAAGCGGCATCTTCTGGTTGCTTCCTGTTCCGTTGGAGTTGTAGTCTTCGCGCGGCGACTTGCGTCCCTGAGTGTAGACAATCAGGCGGTTGTTAGGCAGGAACTCGTTGACCATCTGGATGGCAGCTGCCATGTAACCTCCCGTGTTTCCGCGCAGGTCGACAATCAGACCTTCACAGTTCTTCTGATTCAGTTTAGCCAGTGCGATAAGCAGTTCCGGATAAGTGGTTTCACCAAACTTGTTGACTTTTATGTAGCCTACCTTCTCATTAATCATATAGGCAGCATCGATACTCTTGACCGGAATGTTTCCACGGATAACAGTGAAATGAAGCAAGTCCTTTTCGCCCGGACGATAAACACCCAGTTTCACCTTGCTGCCTTTTTCACCTTTCAGGCGTTTCATGGCTTCACTGTTTGTCACAATCTTACCGACAAAAGCAGAATCATCTACTTCCACAATACGGTCGCCTGCCATCAAACCCACTTTTTCCGAGGGACCGCCCTGAATGACGCTGTTTACATGAATGGTATCGTTCTGAATAGTAAATTGGATACCGATACCGCTGAAACTACCTTTCAAATCGGCATTTACAGCCTCCAGGTCCTTGGCCGGAATATAAGAAGAATGCGGGTCGAGTTCCGAAAGAATCTGCGGCATGGCTTCTTCCACCAGTTCGCCCATATTCACTGTATCTACATATTGGTCGTCAATGATGCGCAGCAGTGCGTTCAGTTTGTTGGATGAGGTGTTGATGATGCCCAGCTTGTTTCCTGAGAAATGGTTGGCATAGAATGTGCCGATAGCAATGCCCGCAATAAGGCAGACAGCCAGCAGGAACGGGATAAAGCGTGTGTTATTGTTTTTCATGTCGTTTATTCGTTGGGGTTAAGATATACAACTTCAATATTGGCTCTTTTCAGCAAATCCAGCCCGTCCTCCAACCGGTATTTCTCCGCATATACCACTCGTTTGATACCGGCCTGAATAATCAGTTTGGCACATTCGATACAAGGAGAAGCGGTGACGTACATGGTGGCTCCTTCACTGCTGTTGCTGGAACGGGCTATTTTGGTGATGGCATTGGCTTCGGCGTGCAGCACGTAGGGCTTTGTTATTCCGTTTTCGTCCTCACATACATTCTCAAATCCGGCAGGTGTACCGTTGTAACCGTCCGAAATAATCATCTGGTCTTTGACAATCAATGCGCCTACCTGTCGTCGTTGGCAGTAGGAGTTTTCTGCCCAGATTAAGGCCATGCGCATGTAGCGTTTGTCCAGTATTTCTTGCTTATGTTCTGTTTGTTTCATAGTGGGCATATTATTTGTGGGTAAATTGCATATAGGTAGTGCGGGCATCAGGGGCAAGCTGAAGAAGTCTTTTGCTATCTCCTTTATAATAACTTGTCAGTTCCAGCTTTTTGATAAATTCTGCATTTTTTCCTGATAATTTGATAGAGGCTTTTATTTCACCAATTACGGCAAAACTTCTGTCACTTGGATCTGCCTGCCATTTTCCTTCAAAAGTACCTCCATCAAGTGTTCCTGTAAAAGTACCGTCATTTTTGAAAGTTATTGTAATTTTGCTTAGTGATTCCAAGTCTTGCGCTTCGGTATATGCAGGGCGTGCATATCGGTCATTGTTGGATTCCCAATCTCCTCCTGTATAATAGTTTACCAGTTGCCATACTCCACTATCAAAGATTTCATAAATGTCATCCTCTTGGTTACAGCCATAAAGAAATGATGAAAGTGTAATAAACAAAGTGTAAAAGAAATATTTAAAAGTTTTCATATCCGTTTGGTTATAGAGTTATTTTATACCATTTCTTTTTAACAATGCTTCAATGGTCGGTTCCTGACCACGGAAACGTTTGTATAATGTCATCGGGTGCTCGGTACCTCCTTTTGACAGGATATTCTCACGGAACGAACGGGCGGTGTCCTGATTGAAGATGCCTGTTTCCTTGAATATGGAGAAAGCATCGGCATCCAGTACCTCAGCCCATTTGTAGCTGTAATATCCGGCAGAATATCCTCCCGACATGATGTGACCAAACTGTACGCTCATGCAGGTATCTTCCGGTTGCGGAAGCAATTGTGTACGTTGCCAAGCCTCTTTTTCGTAGGCTTTTACATCGCCTTCAAACTTGCTCTGGCGAGTGTACCAGGCCATATCAAGGAATCCGAAACTGAGCTGGCGCAGGCAGGCGTATGCCACGTTGAAATTGGAAGCATCTACGATGCGCTGAATCAGTTCTTGCGGAATGGGTTCGCCTGTCTGGTAATGACATGCGAATGTATTCAAAAATTCTTTTTCTATGGCAAAGTTTTCCATGATTTGTGAAGGAAGTTCCACAAAATCCCAGTACACATTGGTTCCGCTCATGCTTTGGAAACGGGTGTTGGCAAACATGCCGTGCAATGCGTGTCCGAATTCATGCAGGAAAGTATTCACTTCCGAGAATGTCAGCAGGGCAGGCTTGTCCTTGGTTGGTTTGGTGAAGTTCATGGTGACGGACACATGCGGACGGCTGTTGCATCCGTTGTCGTCTATCCATTGTTCTTTGTAACTGGTCATCCAGGCACCCGAACGCTTGCCTTCACGAGGATGGAAGTCGGTATAGAGTACAGCCAAGAAACTTCCGTCTCGGTCGAACACCTCATACGCTTGTACGTCCGGATGATATACCGGAATTTCCTTGTTTTCCTTGAAAGTGATGCCATACAAGCGGGTAGCCAGTCCGAATACACCGGCTTTTACACGACTCAGTTCGAAGTAAGGGCGGAGCGCTTCTTCATCCAGACTGAATTTCCGGTTTTTCAACTTTTCCGCATAGTAAGAGAAGTCCCACGGCATTAGTTCGAAGTCTTTACCTTCCAGTTCGCGAGCCAGGGCACGGATTTCTTCTACTTCCTGACGGGCAGTCGGTGTATAAGCCTCCAGCAGGTCGTTCAACAGCTTGTACACATTCTCGCTATTTTCGGCCATGCGTTTTTTCAGTACATATTCGGCATAATTCTTGAAGCCCAACAGCTGAGCCAGTTCCATGCGGAGGTTGACCAGCTGTTCCACAATCTTCAGGTTGTTGAATTCATTGTCGTGACAACACTGGGTGTTATAAGCCATGTAGAGCGTTTTTCTCAGTTCCCTCTTGTCACTGTATTTCATGAAAGGTACGTAGCTTGGAGCCTGCAGAGTGATTACCCAGCAGCCTTCTTTCCCTTTTTCGTGTGCCGTATGTGCAGCTGCTTCTATGGCACTTTCCGGAAGTCCGGCCAGTTCATCTTCGGTGTGCAGCACCAGCTCGTAGCCATTAGTCTCTTTCAGGTGATTTTGCGAGAATTTCAATGTCAGGCTGCTCAGTTCCATGCTTAGCTTTCGGAAGGTAGCTTTGTCTTCTTCAGACAGATTGGCTCCGTTGCGAACAAAACCGTCGTATGACTTTTCCAGCAGACGACGTTCTTCAGGAGTCAGCTGCAGGGATTCTCTTTTATCGTACACTGCTTTTACGCGGGCAAAGAGTTGTTCGTTGAGGCTGATGTTGTTGGCATGTTCAGACAGTGCCGGAGTCAGCTTTTCTGCTATTTCTTCCAGCGCGTCGCAGGTTTCCGCACTCAGCAAGTTAAAAAGCACGGTAGTAACCCGGTCAAGGGTCTTCCCGGCATGCTCCAGAGCTAAAATGGTGTTCTGGAAAGTCGGTTCTTCCGGATTACCGATGATTTGCTGAGTTTCTTCGTCTTCCAGTCGCATGCCTTCCCGAACGGCCGGTTCGTAGTCTTCAATCCGTATCTGCTGGAAAGGAGTAGTATCGTGGAGTGTATGATAGGGCTGTAAAAATGGATTGTTCATATTGCTTCAAATAAATAAAGGTTGTAATTACGCTCAGTCTTTCTTGTCTAACAGCTGCACCACTTCCCTCAGTTCAGGAATGCTGAAGGTGCGCCGTCCCAGCTGAATCAGTCCCCGGTTCTGAAGGTCGTTCAGCACGTTTGATACGTTGATACGGGTATCGTCAATCAGGCGTGCCAGATCTTCCATTCGGATGGACAGTTTTTTCGCTCCGTAGGGAGTCATGCAGCGCAGCAGAAGGAAGTTGATAATCTTGTCGCGCGTTTTTCCGATATGCGAATTCCACAATTTGTTGTAAATCACCTGACTCCGGTTGCTCAACATGTTCATGTAGTTCAGGTTGAACACCTCATACCGGCATAGCTCATTGAGAATGTATGATTTGTCAATGTTCAGTGTGTTGACCTCCGTAACCGCCGTGTAAGAAGCCGTGAAGTAAGGGCGCATGCCAAACAAAGAATAAGGCTCAATCACATTCGGGCTTTTGAAATTTTCCCAAAGTGTATATTTGTGGGTCTTGTCATTGGATTCTATCTGTACTTCTCCATCCAGCACGAAAATAAGTTGATTGCATGGAGTGTCTTGTCTTACCAGGCAGCTTCCAGGTTCATATTTATTGAAGTGAATTTTTACTTTTTCCAGAATGTCAGTGAAGTCAAATTTCGACATACCCTGAAATAGAGGCAGCTGTAAAAGCTTGTCGTACATTGTCAATTCCATTTCTCGTTAACTTTATTAAGTTATCTTTTAACATACAAAGTTAAGTATATTTCCCTACTGAAAGTATCGTCCGATAATACCTTTTATCTTTTTTATTCTTTCTTACAGTCTGATAATGTTTGTTCTTTCCTTGCAAGTGTGTAGAAAAATCATAACTTTGCAGTAATAATTTTGGATATAGCTATGAGTGGATTAGATTTTCAGCAGTTTCTGAGTGCCTTTATCGTTCTTTTCGCCGTGATTGACATCATTGGTTCCATTCCCATTATTCTGGACCTGAAACAAAAAGGGCGGTCCGTGAATGCCCTTAAAGCCACTCTCATTGCTTTTGCGCTTCTGATAGGATTCTTTTATGCAGGCGACATGATGTTGCGTCTGTTTCAAGTGGACATCGCTTCGTTTGCGGTGGCCGGCGCGTTTGTCATTTTCCTGATGTCGCTGGAAATGATTCTGGATATTGAGATTTTCAAGAATACAGGTCCTATCAAAGAAGCTACGCTGGTGCCTCTGGTTTTTCCTTTGCTGGCAGGTGCCGGTGCGTTTACCACCCTGCTTTCATTGCGGGCGGAATATGCGCCAATTAACATTGTACTGGCCTTGATACTCAATATGGTATGGGTGTTCATCGTCTTGAAACTGACCGACCGCATTGAGCGTATGTTGGGAAAAGGAGGTATTTACGTAATCCGTAAGTTTTTCGGTATCATCTTGTTGGCTATCTCAGCCCGCTTGTTTACGGCAAACATTACTTCACTTATCGAGCAGTTCCAGGCCCTGAAATGAGATATACCCTGAAAAGGGTATTGGGCATTTGGGATGCCGGTGGTATATTTGCCGTTAAAAAAAGAAAGATATGAATATAGCAGCGTTGATTTCGGGAGGAGTGGACAGTGCGGTAGCCGTGCATCTGTTGTGTGAGCAAGGATACAAGCCCGATTTGTTTTACATAAAAATCGGCATGGATACAGACGACGGACTGACCTGTACGGCGGAGGAAGACATTGAACTGGCTTCTGCCACTGCACGCAAGTATGGCCTTTCTTTTCATATTGTCGATTTGCAGCAGGCTTATTGGGACAATGTGGTGGCTTATACGGTGGACAGGGTGCGTCGTGGACTGACTCCCAATCCGGACGTGATGTGCAACAAGCTGATAAAATTCGGCTGTTTTGACCGGGAGGCCGGACAGGGTTACGATAAGATTGCCACGGGGCATTATGCTTCTACACTGGATATAGACGGATATACATGGCTGGCTACAGCCAAAGACCCGGTGAAAGACCAGACCGATTTCCTGGCTCAGATTGATTACCTGCAGGTGTCACGCCTGATGTTTCCCTTGGGAGGTTTTCTCAAGGAAGAAGTGCGGGATATGGCATTGAAAGCTTCTTTGCCCAGTGCCCGACGAAAAGACAGCCAGGGCATCTGTTTCCTGGGAAAGATAAATTACAATGATTTTATCCGCCGTTTCTTGGGAGAACGTCCGGGGCCGGTCGTAGAACTGGAAACCGGAAAGGTTATCGGGCAGCACCGCGGATACTGGTTTCATACCATTGGCCAGCGTAAAGGGCTGGGACTGGGCGGTGGTCCTTGGTTTGTGGTAGACAAGAATGTGGAAGAAAACATTATCTATGTGTCGCATGGATATGATACAGAAAAGCAGTTCGGACATTCCTTCTGTGTAAAGGATTTTCATTTTATCACTTTGAATCCATGGAAAGAACAGGAAACTGAAATTTGTTTCAAGATACGTCACACGGATACCTTTCAGACTGGAAAAGTGCGCTTTGCCGAAGACGGAACGCTGCAGGTTTCCAGTGAGGAACCGATACAGGGCATTGCGCCCGGACAATTCGGGGTGATTTATGACAAAGATGCTCGTTTGTGCATAGGTAGTGGTGAGATTCGAGCAAAGATTTATTAAAAGCAGAAAGGGTAACTATGCGAATTTCTTTTCAACTGAATGCGGCATCTCCTTTGCAAATAAAGGATTTTTTTCGCAAGCTGGAGGTTCCTGTGGAACTGACTGTGCAGGGTACTTACCGTGGGGAAACTCATTATTATTTTCATCGTCCGGAGCATTCCACCACTTCGTTTGTCATTTCCGACGACATGCATGGCAAAATTGTGATAGGCATGGACGGGTTGTCTTCATACGACGACTATAAATTTTTTCCTTACCTGATTGATACCTTGGGATTGCATCTGAACGGACACACTCCGAAACTGATGTCGCGGGAGGATGGAAAGACTTACAGTGTATATGAAAGGCTGGGAGCGCAATGGATAGAAGACTGTATCGGAGAGGAAATTGCCTCGCTGAAAGTGATACTTTCTGTCATTCCCCGTTGTTACCTGGAACTACCTAAAGACGGAATTCGTTATGTGTCTTTGGAACAGTTGAAGAAATATGGGGTGAATCTTCATTCTTCTACCTCACGCATTTATGGTTACATACAGTATCTGCTTCGGAAAGGCTGGCTGTTAGAAGCGACTAAGGAAGAGTTTCTGGCCGATCGCATGGCCTATGCGATGGATGTGGAGGTCGACGTGCCACAGCATGTGTCTATCGGACGGGTCAAGTCATGGCAGACTGACGGTACAGAGACATGGGAAAGCTTTTCGCGGGAAGATGTGGATATGCTGCTGGAGTTAGGAAAAGAGTATCGTGAAGGAACGCCCGTAGACGGGGTGGTATTGAATGACATTGGTACCTTGTATCAGGAAGGGGTAGGGGTATTCCCCGACGGCTATCAGGCAGAGTTCTGGTTTAAAGAGGCTGTCCGTCAGGGAGATTTGACTTATGCTTCGGCCAATCTGGGCGATTTGTACCGGAAAGGATGCGGTACATTGCCCGTGTCGCTTCCACAAGCCTTTGAGGCTTATCGTCATTCGTCCGACCCTTATGCTTTTTATCGCATCGGGCAGGGGTACGAGGAAGGATGGACGGGAGTACCTGATTTACACCTGGCTATGTTCTGGTATAAGAAGGCAGCTCAAGCCGGGCATCACCTGGCTCTCAAACGGCTTGCTCGCGAGTGATTTTTCGGCCTTGGAAAAACGCCCTTGCGTTTGAAGTAAAATGTACTTGCGTTTTAGCTGAAACGCACTTACGTTTTATCTTAAATGCACTTGCGTTTTGAGTCAAACGTCCTTGCGTTTTGGAGGAGGCACAAGGACGCCTGAGAATGTTTGCTTTCTGGGGATTAAGCGAGTTGCAGAAAGTCTGCGATTTCTTCCGGATTTTCCACCAAAAGGTCAGGCTGAAATGCCTCTAATTCGCTTTTCGGACGGAATCCCCAGCATACACCTATGGTAGTCACTCCTGCATTAAGTCCTGTCTGCATGTCTACTCCTGAATCACCGATGTAGACCACTTCCTCTTTCTGTACGCCACTTATTCTTATGATTTCATGAATGACTTGCGGGTCGGGCTTGGTGGGCACATTTTCCCGCTGTCCGAATACGGCTGTAAAATGGATGGAGGGAAAGTATTGGCGGATAAGTTTCTCTGTCGCTTCCTGATACTTGTTGGAAGCGACGGCAACCTGAATATGCTGTTCCTGAAGTTGGGTGAGCAATTGCTCGATACCGGGGTAAGGACGACTTAAATCTGCATTGTGCAGGTTGTAGTAAGGTACAAACTGGGAACGTATGCGCAGCACATTCTCCGGTGTCCTTTCCGATTCAGGAAGAGCTCTTTCGAACAGCTTGTTGATACCGTTTCCCACGAAAAAACGATAAGCGTCCGTGTCATGTGTAGGATAACCGAACTGAGTCAGCGCGTAATTAGTAGCCGCTGCCAAGTCGGCAATGGTGTTTAGTAAAGTTCCGTCCAGGTCAAAAATTACAAGTCTTTTCATATCGCGTTAGTCTTTGGTGTAAATGGATTCCACTCCCGTTTCCTGGCATTCAGCCCCCATGGGAGGATTCTGTTTGAACAAGGCTATTTTGATTTCCGTGATTTGCGGGAAATCGTGAAACAGTCGTCCGGCAATGCGCTGGATGACATGCTCCAACAGCTGGGAAGGGATTTTCATTTCTTCTTTCACGGCCTCGAACACTTCGGCATAGTTGATGGTATAGTTCAGGTCGTCGGTTTGTGAAGCCCGGCTGAAGTCGGTTTTCAGCCGCAGGTTGAGGGTGTATTCGGCACCTACCTTGTTTTCCTGTGGAAGTACCCCGTGGAAGGCGAAAAGCTTCAGTCCCTTCAAATGAATATACATGTCACTTTGTTTCATCTTTTTTATGAATAAGAGAGGCATGAATCGTATGATTACTGAATTTCAGAAACCCGTACGATTCATGCCTGCGCATTTATAAAATATGTATTTCGTCGGCGATTATCCGCAACGTGAAGAACCGCATGTCTTACAAATCAGACAGCCTTCCTGATATACCAGTGTTTCATGGCCGCAGTTCGGGCATTTCACGCCTTTGGCCTCGGTACCATCCTGTACGTATTTCTTCAGTGCTCTTTCCACGCCGTTTTTCCAGGTGTTGATGTTTTCACTGTCGAGTTGCAGAGAACCTACCAGTTTGATAACCTGTTCGATAGGCATTCTCCAGCGGAGTACTCCTGAAATCAGCTTGGCATAGTTCCAGTATTCCTTGTTGAACTTTTCAGAAAGTCCTTCAATGGTCATCTTATAGCCACGCTTGTTCTCGAACTGGAAGTCATAATGCTTGGTTCCGTCCTCATCGTAGCTCTTGATGATACGTCCGCTGGTGACAGATTTCGGTAATACGATACCTTCTTCATCATCCTGCAGACCGGTAAAGATTTCGTAAGGTCTTCCGTCGAGCAAGCCTACGAATGCCACCCATTTTTCCTTGTTGTTTTGGAATCGTACTACATCAGCTTCCAGTACCTTTGGGCGTACCTCTACCACCTGAGGCGGTTTGCAACGGCATTCTTCCTCTTCTTCCTTCTTGTCTTTTTTCTTGGTAGAAATCAGCACTCCGGCACGTGAACCGTCACGGTATACCGTACATCCCTTGCATCCTGAACGCCATGCTTCCACATACAACTGGTTGACGAGGTCTTCGCTTACATTGTTTGGTAGGTTGATGGTCACGCTGATAGAGTGGTCTACCCATTTCTGGATACGTCCCTGCATCTTCACCTTCATCAGCCAGTCTACATCGTTTGAAGTAGCCTTGTAGTAAGGTGATTTTTCTACCAGTTCGTCAATTTCTTCCTGAGTATAGCGTTTGTCCGGATCGTATCCGTTGATTTTCATCCAGGTGAGGAATTTGTGGTGGAATACCACGTATTCTTCGAATGTATCTCCTGTTTCGTCCACAAAGTCTACGTGTACATTCGCATCGTTTGGGTTTACTTTGCGGCGGCGTTTGTACACAGGCATAAATACCGGTTCGATACCGGAAGTAGTCTGTGTCATCAAGCTGGTAGTTCCTGTCGGAGCAATGGTCAAGCAGGCAATGTTTCTTCTACCGTACTTTTTCATTTCTTCGTACAGTTCGGGGTCAGCTTCTTTCAAGCGGTTGATGAATGGGTTGTTCTTTTCACGTTCTGCATCGTAGATTTCAAAAGCACCACGTTCTTTGGCCATGTTTACAGATGAACGGTAAGCTTCCAGTGCAATTGTCTTATGAACTTTTTCAGAGAATTCAGTAGCTTCTTCCGTACCATAGCGCAATCCCATAGCTGCCAGCATGTCACCTTCTGCAGTGATACCTACACCCGTACGGCGTCCCAGTCCTGATTTGTGGTAAATCTTTTCCCACAAATGACGTTCGCTTCCTTTTACTTCCATGCTCTCTGGGTCAGAGTCAATTTTTTCAAGGATACGTTCGATCTTTTCCAGTTCCAGATCGATGATGTCATCCATGATGCGCTGAGCCAGCGAGATGTGTTTCTTGAACAAATCAAAGTCGAAGTATGCTTCCGGCGTAAAAGGATTTACTACGTAGGAGTACAAGTTGATAGCCAGCAAGCGGCATGAGTCGTACGGACACAATGGAATTTCTCCACAAGGGTTGGTCGATACCGTACGGAATCCCAGGTCGGCATAGCAGTCGGGCACAGATTCGCGGATAATCGTATCCCAGAACAATACACCTGGTTCAGCTGATTTCCATGCGTTGTGTACGATTTTCTTCCATAAAGCTGAAGCATCAATTTCTTTTGACACCATCGGGTTAGGAGAATCTATCGGATATTGCTGGGTGTAAGGCTTTCCTTCTACAGCGGCCTGCATGAATTCATCATCCAGCTTTACAGACACGTTGGCACCTGTAACCTTTCCTTCCGTCATCTTGGCATCAATGAAAGATTCAGAGTCCGGATGCTTGATAGATACGCTCAGCATCAGTGCACCGCGACGTCCATCCTGAGCTACTTCACGGGTAGAGTTGGAATAACGTTCCATGAAAGGAACAAGACCGGTTGAAGTCAGGGCCGAGTTCTTAACCGGAGAACCTTTCGGACGGATGTGTGACAAGTCATGTCCTACGCCACCACGTCGCTTCATCAGTTGTACCTGTTCTTCGTCGATGCGGATAATGGCTCCGTATGAGTCGGCACTTCCGTCAAGTCCGATTACAAAGCAGTTAGAGAGTGAAGCAATCTGGTAATCGTTCCCAATTCCCGTCATCGGGCTCCCCTGAGGAACGATGTACTTGAAATGGTCAAGTAAGTCAAAAAGTTCTTGAGCACTGATTGCATTAGGATATTTAGCCTCTATACGGGCTACTTCATTGGCAATTCGCCAGTGCATATCCTCTGGCGATTTTTCATAGATGTTTCCAAATGAGTCTTTCACCGCGTATTTGTTTACCCAAACACGTGCGGCCAACTCGTCTCCTTTGAAATACTCCAATGAAGCGTTGTAGGCTTCATCGTAGCTGTACGTTTTTTTTTCCACGGTTGTTATATGAATAAGTTTGTTTTCAATAAAAATAGTAAAGTGTAGAAGGTTTGCTTTTATTGCTAACAAACGTCTGCAAATCTAAAGATGTTTTTTTAATTGGCAAAATAAAAAAGAAATAAGTTATTAACAATGTGGATGGTTTTCTGTTTTTATTTTTTATTGTATTGATAATTAATTGTTTGTGGAATTTGTAAATCTGAAAAGTTTTCCAAAACGGGAAACATGCTTGAAATATGCGTGTTTCTTGCTTGAGAATGAAGTAGGGATATTCAAGGATTCTTGTTACCTTTGTGTAGTATCATATAAAGCCTATATATTATGGAATCAATAAAGAACAGACGGACCATTCGTAAATACAAGCAGGATGATGTGCCTGCCGCTTTGCTGAATGAATTGTTGGAGGAGTCTTTCCGTGCTTCTACGATGGGAAATATGCAGTTGTATAGTGTGGTGGTAACCCGGAATGCAGAAATGAAATCGCGTTTGGCACCGGCTCATTTTAATCAGCCAATGGTTACTTCAGCCCCTGTAGTGCTCACTTTCTGTGCCGATTTTAACCGCTTCAGTAAATGGTGTGAACAGCGCAAGGCGGTACCGGGGTATAATAATTTTATTTCTTTCTTGAATGCGGCTACGGATGCGCTGTTGGTGACACAGAACTTCTGTACTTTGGCAGAGGAAGCCGGATTGGGAATTTGTTATTTGGGAACTACCATTTATAATCCGGACCAGATTATTGATTTGCTGGAACTCCCCGAGCTGGTTGTTCCTGTAGCAACGATTACTGTTGGTTATCCGGATGAGTGCCCTGAACAGCCGGACCGCTTACCTGTGCAGGGGATTATTCATGAAGAAAAGTATCAGGATTACACACCTTCCATGATTGACCAGATTTATGCTTATAAGGAAGCGCTGCCGGAGAACAAGCATTTTGTCGAAATCAATCATACCGAGACATTGGCTCAAATCTTTACGGACATCCGCTATAAGAAGGCCGATAATGAATTTATGTCTGAAGGTTTGAAGAAGGTACTGAAGCGTCAGGGATTTGATAAGTGATTATAGTTGATAGTTGAAAGATAATAAAAATGGCGGCTGGAACTCCAGTCGCCATTTTTATTATCTTGTGCGAAGACTCATTTCAATTTCTTCGATTTCTGCCTTAAATGATTTGTCTACGTCTACCTGATCTTTCACAATCTTGCATGCGTGCAATACGGTAGCATGGTCTTTGTTTCCGATGAGCTGACCAATTTTGGAGGAAGACGTATCGGTGTGCTTCTTAGCCAGATACATTGCCACTTGTCTCACCTGCACTACTTCCCGTTTACGGGTCTTGGTATGGATGGCCGTTTCATCTATCTTGTAATGCTCGCATACTTTGGCAATGATATCGCTTACCGTCATCGGTTTGCTTTCTGCGCACTTCACAGCCTTTCTGACGATGCGTTGAGCCAAATCCAAGTCGATTTCCCGTTTGAACAAAATAGACTGTGCCAATAATGAGTTGACAATACCTTCCAGTTCACGTACGCTTTCGTTCACGCTTTCTGCGATGTAGCTGATTACAGATTCCGGAATGGTCAGTCCGTCGCGTTTTATCTTATTACGCAAGATGTTTTTCCGCAATTCAATATCCGGTTTTTCCAATTCCGCTACCAGTCCCCATTTGAAACGGGTCAGCAATCGTTCCTCCATTCCTTGAAGCATCACAGGGGCACGGTCTGAAGTCAGAATCAGCTGTTTTCCGTTCTGGTGAAGATGGTTGAAAATATGGAAGAATGTATTCTGCGTTTTGGTTACTCCGGCAAACTCCTGAATATCATCAATGATGAGCACGTCGATAGTTTGGTAGAAGCTGATGAAATCATTGAAGTGGTTTGTACGTACTGAGTCTGTATACTGCACCTGGAAAAGGTGAGCAGATACATACAATACGCGTTTTTCCGGATATAATTCCTTGATACGGGTTCCGATGGCATTGATAAGATGAGTCTTACCCACACCTGATGGACCGTAGATGAATAACGGGTTGAAGGTACGTGCTGGATTCTGTGCTACAGTTTCCGCTACCGTTCTCGAAAATTCATTGCTATTTCCTTTGATGAAATTCTCAAAGTTATAGTTCGGGTTCAAATGCGGATCCAAATCCTGTGGAGCCGGAGCTTGCAGAGGATTGGGTGCTTTATTCCCATTGTAAACAGGAGCCTGTTCTGGCAATGCAGAAGAACGTTTGGTTCCTTCTATATTAACAGTGATATGGTTTGTCTTATCTGTCAGGATAGAATACATCAACTCCGTGCCTTCACCTATTTCTTTATAGATGGCGGCGCGCAGCAGTCCCACATATTTTTCTTCCAGATATTCATAGAAGAAAGGGCTGGGGACGCCGATTGTCAATGCCTTTTCCGTAGCTTCATATTTTAAAGGTACGATAGGCTCAAACCATGTTTTAAAAGCCGTAGCATTTACATTGTCTTTAATGAAAGAGAGGCAACGATTCCACAATGCAACGGCTTGGTTATGTTCAATCATACGTGCGTTGTTATTAATAAAGCGAAACTTCTACGCTTGCAAATTTCGTAATCAAATTTCAGAAAAACAAATGGCTTTTTCCTTGCTTTTTATTTTAATAAATTAAGGGGTTGATAAATAGGAGGTTACAAAGTTGTTAAATTATTGATAAAATGAATTTGACTTGCTTTTTAGTAATCTCTTATTTTTCAGTTATTTAACTTTGCCTATATGTAAGGCTACATACTACTCTATTTTGTCGTTTCCCTTTGAAAATCATAAGGTTGCATTCTTATAAGAAAATGTATCTTTAGAGCTTTGCTATTTAGAATATTTCTATATAATAACCTGTTCGTAATATTTTATGCTTAGAAATGGTGCTCTGTTTAAGGAGACAAAAAAGAAGGCATAAACTGGATATGCCTTCTTTTATCTGTTTGATTTATATGTGTTTATTTATCTTTCTTTCCGAAGAGTGAGAAGTGTACATAACGTTTCGGATGCTCTTGCAGGTCTTTAAGAAGTGAGGCTGCATTGGCAGATGTAGCGTTAAGGTTCTTATACAGTGCATCATCATTCAACAGCAATCCGATAGAGTTATCCTTGCTGCCTAACTTTTCGGTCAGCAGGTGTACATTCTGAAGGGTGGAGTCTACTTTTTGGAAAGTAGCTGCATAGTCAATTCCTTTCAAGTTTTCACTGATACCTTTCAGGTTTTCAGTGATAGCGGTTACGTTGCTTGTCAGTTGAGGAATGTCCTTGCTCATCAGCCCATGGAGTTGTACGCTGGTTGCATTCAGTGACGCTGTCAACTTTTCTGCGTTGTGTAGCGTTTGTTTTAATGACGGGTCAGCTAACAACTGGTTTAGTGAACTCAGGATAGAGTCCAGCTTCGGCATCATCTGTTCTACCTTCGGGAGCAAGTCTTTCTCTGCTTTTCCCAGGATACCGGTATTGGCAGTTCCTTCAATGGTATCTCCCGGGTTCAGGAAGGTAGTTGACTCATATTGCAGCATCATGTTCATCTTAACGGTTCCCAGCATTTCTGTCACCAGTTCAGCTTTACTTCCAGTGGGGATACGTAAGTCCTGATCTACTTCAATGCCCACAATGACATGTCCGGGATGTTGATGGTCGTATTGCAAGTCGCGTACGATACCTATTTTATAACCATTGGCAAATACAGGGCTTGATTGAGCCAGTCCATTCACATCGGTAAAGTCTACGTAATAGTAACTTTCCGGTTTGAACATGCTGATTCCTTTCAGGTAGTTGATGCCGAAAAAAAGAATCAGTAATGCTCCGATTCCTGCTAATCCGATTTTTACTTCTTTCTTCATATATATTCTTTCTCTTTTGTTATCTGTTTTGTTTGAATTCTCGTATTGCTTGGTTGATGTTCATTTTTACCCCATCTTTAAAGGCAATAATAAACGCATCCTTAAATTTACTGTCTACTTTACTTCTTTTCAAGCGGAGTATCTTGTTGTAGTTTGTATCTGAACCGTATGTGTATTTTATGATACCTTTTTCTTTATAACTGTCTACAGGAGAAAGTCCTTTGAACTGTTTGCTCTTGGGGGAAAGCTTACGGTCGGATGTAAGTATCTGTATTTTGAATACAGGCTTTCCCGCAGGGCTCACTTCATTGCTTCGCGAAGCAGCTTGTTTTGCGGGTGTGGTAGTCACTTCTGATGCTTCTACTTCTGGCGTATCTGGAGTTTCCATTGGAGGAGCGGCATTTTCAACAGCCATCAGTCGGGGGCTTCCTGCAACTTTTTCTCCTTTATAATTCAGAAATGCCCGATAGATGCTTTGGGCCAGTGTAGAACTACCTTGCTCAGACAATAGGAATGATTCTTCTGTGGGATTAGTGATATATCCAAGTTCTATCAGCACACTGGGCATCGATGTGGCGCGTAGTACCAGAAATCCGGCCTGATGTACTCCTTTGTCGGTACGGTTGGCATTCCGGAAACACCGTTGCACTGCTGTTGCGAAATTGACACTTTGTGCCATGTTCTTGTCTTGCAGAAATTCGAATATGATGTAACTTTCTGCTGAGTTCGGGTTGAATCCGGCATAACGCTGTTTATAGTCATCTTCGATGAGAATTACCGCATTTTCTTTCTTGGCTACTTCCAGATTCTCTTCTGTTCGGTGAAGACCAAGGGTATAGGTTTCAGTACCGCTAACCTTGCTGCTTCTTGAAGCTATTGAATTGGTGTGGATAGAAATAAAGAGGTCAGCTTTGGCGTCATTCGCAATTTCAGCCCTTCTATGCAGCGGAATAAACACATCTTTTTCGCGTGTGTATACAACCTTTGTGTCTGGACAGTTTTGTTTGATGAGCCGTCCCAGTTTTAGAGCTACACTCAAGTTGATGTTTTTTTCCTTTCCTCTTCTGCCTACTGCTCCAGGGTCGTGTCCCCCGTGTCCGGCGTCAATTACGACGGTGAATTTTGTTTCCGCAGCGTATGTCTGTGGAAACAAGCTGAAGGTCAGTAACAAGCTTGTTGCAAAAAACAGTATGTGGAATATTCTCTTCTGCATAATTAAAATAACGGGGCAAAGTTAATATTTTTTTGTCGACTTGTTTTCTGTTGCTTCAAGAATTCTTCTATAGCTGTAATAATTGCTATAAAAACCGAAAAATAAGCAGGTCTTTGTTTTAAAATTTCTACATTTGTGTAATTCGTAAAACAGAAAGGAGTAATTTATGACATTAATTGACGGAAAAGCTGTTTCAGAACAGGTGAAACAGGAAATTGCTGCCGAAGTGGCTGAGATTGTAGCCAAGGGAGGGAAGCGTCCTCATTTAGCTGCCATTTTAGTCGGACATGACGGAGGTAGTGAAACTTACGTAGCTGCAAAGGTCAAGGCTTGTGAAGTATGCGGATTCAAATCAACTTTGATTCGCTACGAGTCAGATGTGACAGAAGAAGAACTTCTGGCAAAGGTGCAGGAACTGAATGCTGATCCCGATGTGGACGGTTTTATCGTACAGCTTCCGTTGCCTGCTCATATCTCCGAGCAAAAAGTCATTGAAACGATAGACTATCGTAAAGACGTCGATGGTTTCCATCCCATTAATGTAGGACGTTTGTCGATTGGTCTTCCTTGTTATATCTCTGCAACGCCCAACGGTATCATGGAGCTGCTGCGTCGTTATCAGATTGAGACAAAAGGTAAGAAGTGCGTTATTTTAGGACGAAGCAACATTGTCGGAAAACCAATGGCTATGCTGATGATGCAGAAAGCGTGTCCGGGGGATGCCACAGTAACCGTATGTCACAGCCGGAGCAAGGATTTGGTGAAGGAATGTCAGGAAGCCGATATTCTGATAGCTGCCATGGGACAACCTAATTTTGTGACAGCCGACATGGTGAAGGAAGGAGCTGTTGTGATTGATGTAGGTACTACACGTGTGCCCGATGCCACTAAAAAGTCCGGCTTTAAATTGACGGGTGATGTGAAGTTTGACGAAGTAGCTTCGAAGTGCTCTTACATTACGCCGGTACCGGGTGGGGTAGGTCCTATGACCATTGTTTCATTGATGAAAAATACGCTGTTGGCTGGGAAAAAAGCAATATATTGAGAAAATAGAAGATTTTTTTGAAGAAAAGTTTGCAGATTCAGAAAAATCCTCTACCTTTGCATCGCTTTTGAGAAGGAAGCCAACATGGTGACTATAGTTCAGTTGGTTAGAGCGTCAGATTGTGGTTCTGAATGTCGTGGGTTCGAGTCCCACTAGTCACCCTTTCTTTAAAAGCGATTTTTCATACCAACATGGTGACTATAGTTCAGTTGGTTAGAGCGTCAGATTGTGGTTCTGAATGTCGTGGGTTCGAGTCCCACTAGTCACCCACTTAAGAATTGAAAGTCCTGCAGTTTTGCGGGACTTTTTTTATTTCTCTATGGTCTTGTTTGTATACAAAAAATGCGCTATCAGACCTTCACAGGCGGATAGCGCAAGCTACAATACAAAATACAAATACAACTAAACGAGATTTTGTGCTAAAAATTAAAGCATTCAAAGATATGAATAAAAATTATCTTTTGTTCATGTTTGCTTTAAATTTTAATTATCCTTAATATTCAGACTATTCCTTGAGCCATCATGGCGTGAGCCACTTTCATAAATCCGGCAATGTTTGCACCCTTCACATAATTGATGTATCCATCGCTTTCCTTACCGTATTTCACGCATTGTTCATGAATGTTGTGCATAATCAGATGAAGCTTTTCATCTACTTCCTGAGCAGTCCAGCTCAAATGCATGGCGTTCTGACTCATTTCAAGACCGGAAGTAGCTACACCACCTGCATTGACAGCCTTTCCAGGAGCATACATCATCTTGTGTTCGATAAATGCGTCAATAGCTTCCGGTGTACATCCCATGTTGGAAATTTCTCCTACGCAGAGCACTTGGTTCTTGATCAGGTTCTGTGCATCCTCGCCGTTCAATTCGTTCTGGGTAGCACATGGCAGTGCGATGTCTACTTTTACTTCCCACGGACGACGTCCCGGTACGAAAGTAGATCCAGGGAATTTTTCAGCGTATGGAGCCACGATGTCGTTACCCGATGCACGCAGTTCGAGCATATAGTCAATCTTTTCTCCGCTGATACCTTCCGGGTCATAAATATAACCGTCCGGTCCGGAGATGGTAACTACCTTTGCTCCCAATTGAGTAGCTTTGGTAGCAGCTCCCCATGCTACATTACCGAATCCTGAGATGGCTACCGTCTTTCCTTTTATTTCGATACCCTTTTCGTCGAGCATGTGTTTTACGAAATACAAGCCGCCGAAGCCCGTAGCTTCCGGACGAATCAGTGAACCTCCGAATTCAAGTCCCTTGCCGGTAAATGTACCTGTAAATTCGCGGGTCAGTTTCTTGTACATGCCGAACATGTAACCTACTTCACGTCCGCCTACACCAATATCACCAGCCGGAACATCCATATCCGGTCCTAAATGACGCCACAATTCCAGCATGAAAGCCTGGCAGAAGCGCATGATTTCTGCATTGCTCTTGCCGCGTGGAGAGAAATCAGAACCACCTTTACCGCCACCCATCGGGAGGGTAGTCAAGGCATTCTTGAATGTCTGTTCAAATCCTAGGAATTTCAAGATAGACAAGTTCACGGAAGCGTGGAAACGGATACCTCCCTTGTACGGGCCAATGGCATTGTTAAACTGTACGCGGTAGCCTAAGTTTGTCTGCACTTCACCTTTGTCGTCTACCCATGTCACACGGAATGTGAAGATACGATCCGGTTCTACCAGTCGTTCAATGATTTTTGCCTTTTCAAATTCGGGGTGTTGATTGTAAATATCTTCGATAGAAAGCAATACTTCCCTGACTGCCTGAAGGTACTCAGATTCACCTGGATGCTTGGCTTCCAGTGATGACATGATTTTGTTAATGTCCATAATCAAATAATTTAAGGTCTGACAAAATGAAATATTTTGTATATGCAAAGATAGAAAATTACCTGTATCATCAAAGAATTTTACCCGAAAATTTGAGTGCTAGGTTGAATTTTGTTAGTTTTTTACCAACTCTCAAGAAAGATTTGCAAAAATCGTGTGAAATTCCGAATTTTGTTTCTGTAATATAAGCTTTAAAAGAAGATACCATGCTTACCAAACTAAGAATTAAACTCCGTCAGCTGTATTTCAAGGATACGCAGTTTGCCAACCTGATGACAAAGCGTATATTCAATGTATTGTTGGTGGCCAATCCCTACGATGCGTTCATGCTGGAAGATGACGGTCGCATTGACGAAAAGATTTTCAATGAATATATGAACCTGAGTTTGCGCTATCCTCCTCGTTTTACGCAGGTCTCCACGGCAGAAGAAACCTGGGAACAGTTGCGCAACACCATGTTCGACCTGGTAATCTGTATGCCGGGCTCTGACAATAGCGATACCTTCGACATTGCCCGCGATATTAAAAAGGAATATCCGCATCTTCCGCTGGTGGTATTGACACCTTTCTCGCATGGTATCAAGGAACGAATGGAACATGAAGATTTGAGCATCTTTGAGTATGTGTTCTGTTGGCTGGGAAATACCGACCTGCTGGTGTCCATCATTAAGCTGATAGAAGACAAGATGAACCTGGAGCATGACATCAAGGAAGTCGGCGTACAGATGATCATGTTGGTGGAAGATTCCATCCGCTTTTATTCTTCCGTATTGCCCAACCTCTATAAGTTCGTTCTCCGCCAGAGCCAGGAGTTTGCTACGGAAGCTTTGAACGAGCACCAGCGTACCCTTCGTATGCGCGGACGTCCTAAAATCGTATTGGCCCGTTCCTATGAGGAAGCCACGGAACTATATAATAAGTACCAGAATAACGTGCTCGGTATTATTTCCGATGCCCGTTTCCCTCACGGGGGTGTCAATGACCCGCAGGCTGGTGTAACCTTGCTGCGTGAAGTCCGCAAACGCGATCCGTTTATACCTCTTATTCTTCAGTCGGCTGAGGAAAGCAATCGCTGCTATGCACCGGAGTTGGATGCCGTATTCATTGATAAGAACTCCAAGAAGATGAATATCGACCTTCGTGAGGCGGTGTCAGACAACTTTGGTTTTGGTGACTTTATTTTCCGTGACCCTCATACCATGAAAGAAGTGGCCCGTATTCATAACCTGAAGGAGCTGCAGAATGTGATATTTGCCATCCCTGCCGAGTCTTTCCTTTATCATATCAGCCGCAACCATATTTCGCGCTGGCTGTATTCACGTGCCATCTTCCCGGTCGCTGAATTCTTGAAGCAGATTACGTGGGAATCTCTTCAGGATATTGATGCACACCGACAGATTATTTTCGAAGCCATTGTGAAATACCGTAAGATGAAGAATCAGGGAGTGGTAGCCGTGTTCCAGCGCGACCGCTTCGACCGTTATTCCAATTTTGCCCGTATCGGTGATGGTTCGTTGGGAGGAAAGGGACGCGGCCTGGCTTTCATAGACAACATGGTAAAACGCCATACAGAGTTCGATGAGTTTGAGAATGCCTCCGTCATGATTCCGAAAACCGTAGTCCTCTGTACCGATATATTCGACGAGTTCATGGACTCCAACCAGTTGTACCAGATAGCTCTGAGCGATGCGGCCGACGACGTGATTCTTCGTGCCTTCCTTCGTGCCAAGTTGCCCGACCGGCTGGTAGAGGATTTCTTTGCTTTCTTCGATGCGGTGAAGGCACCGATTGCCATCCGTTCCTCCAGTCTGTTGGAAGACTCCCATTACCAACCCTTTGCCGGAATCTATTCCACTTACATGATTCCCTATCTGGACGATAAGTACGAAATGCTCCGTATGTTAGGCGATGCCATCAAGGGAGTGTATGCTTCCGTATATTATAAGGATAGTAAAGCCTACATGCAGGCTACCAGCAACGTGATTGACCAGGAGAAAATGGCCGTAATCCTGCAGGAAGTGGTCGGCACCCAGTATGGCGACCGCTATTATCCGGCCATTTCCGGAGTAGCCCGTTCCATTAACTATTATCCGATTAATGATGAACTGGCCGAAGAAGGAACTGTCAGTCTGGCTTTGGGATTAGGAAAATACATTGTAGACGGTGGATTGACCTTGCGTGTATGTCCTTACCATCCTACACAAGTACTCCAGACCAGCGAAATGGAAATCGCCCTGCGCGAGACGCAGACCCGCTTCTATGCCCTCGACCTCAAGAATCTGGGACAGAACTTCTCGCTCGACGACGGATTTAACCTGTTGAAACTCCATGTGAAAGACGCTGAAGCCGACGGAGCCCTGAATTTCATTGCTTCTACCTACGACCCGTACGACATGGTGATACGCGACGGTATTTATCCCGGCGGACGTAAGCTGATAACCTTTGCCAACATCCTTCAGCACGATGTGTTCCCGTTGGCCCGTATCCTGCAGCTGGCACAGAAATACGGTCAGGGTGAAATGCGCCGTCCGGTAGAAATCGAGTTTGCCGTCAATTTTGATGCCCGTACAAAGAGTGGAATCTTCTATCTGTTGCAGATACGTCCGATGGTTGATGTAAAAGCCGGACTGGATGAAGACCTGAGCGTGATTCCCGATGAACGCTTGTTGCTCAAGAGCGAAAACTCATTGGGACACGGTGTAATGGACGATATACAGGATGTGATTTATGTTAAGACAGAAGGTTATTCCGCTTCCAATAACCAGTTGATAGCTTACGACATTGAGAAACTCAACCGTCGTTTCCTCGATGAAGGGAAGCATTACATATTGGTCGGCCCCGGACGCTGGGGAAGCAGCGATACGTGGTTGGGTATTCCAGTGAAATGGCCCAACATTTCGGCTGCCCGTATCATTGTGGAAGCCGGACTGACCAATTACCGAGTAGACCCCAGTCAGGGAACTCACTTCTTCCAGAATCTGACTTCTTTCGGAGTGGGATACTTTACCATCAATGCCTATATGAACGATGGTATCTACAACCAGGCCTTGCTCGACAGCATGCCGGCGGTAGAAGAAACCAAATACCTGCGCTGGGTACGGTTTGAGAAACCTTTATCCGCCAAGATGGACGGAAAGAAAAAGCTCGGTGTGGTAGAGCTGCCGGAAGACTGACCGGTTTTAATCGAGAACTTATTTATTCACAGGGGCAAGCCTTGACTTGGAAAAGTCGGGACTTGCCCTAATTATTTTTTCAGGTCAGGAGTGGACATTTTCTGATTTGACATCACATTTTAATTCGTTTATTGATAAGGATTCCAGTGTGTTTCATTTTATTCAGATGCAGATACAGCGTAAAAAACAGTTGGGTAAAGTCCGTTCCAGTGAAACCTATCAGGCTACCCTCAATAGTTTTATGTCTTTCCGTTGCGGAGTTGATTTGACTTTCGACATGATTGACTCTGAATTGATGGAACTCTATGAAGCTGAATTGCAGAACCGTGGACTGACCCGTAATACCAGTTCGTTCTATTTGCGCATACTGCGCACCAACTACAAGCTGGCTGTAGAAAAAGGGTTGACCCAGGATTGTCATCCTTTTAAGCGAGTGTATTGTGGTATAGATAAGACGGTAAAGAGAAGTTTGTCTTTTGCGAAAATCAAGCAGATCAAAGAACTGGATTTATCTTTGACCCCATCCTTGGATTTTGCCCGCGACATGTTTCTTTTCAGTTTCTGTACCCGAGGCATGTCATTTGTAGACATGGCTTATCTCAAAAAGAAAGATTTAAAGAATGGTTATCTTACTTATAGGCGGAAAAAAACCGGTCAGTTGCTGACCGTTGAATGGACCCGGCAGATGCAGGCTATTATGGACAAATATCCGATAAATCCTACCCAATACCTGCTTCCTTTGATTCTGCGTGAAGATGGCAGCGAGCGGCGCCAGTACCAGAACCAGATGATGAAAATAAACAGGCATTTAAAAGAAGTGGCTTCTTTGATTAAACTACCTGTTTCTTTGTCTTTATATTACAGCCGTCATAGCTGGGCAACTATTGCGCGTGGGAAAGATATTCCTTTATCCGTCATCAGTGAAGCATTGGGGCATGATTCTGAAATCACTACCCAAATTTACTTAGATTCCATAAAATCGGTAGAAGTTGACAAGGCAAATCGAAAAATTCTGAAAGACTTGTAACTTCTTTCAATAAGAAAAAGAATATCTCCTAAGATGAGATAATCTTTCTGTAAAGTATTTGATTATTAATATATTACAGGCGTTTGTGAATGCCTATTCTGTCAACAGACCCTTGTTTTCACCTTTAAATCACCTTCTCCAATAATTATAAAAGAACTTCAAGCGAGAATTCTTTCAAACGTCAGTTCATAAATTCTGTTTCACAGTGTGGTATTTGTATTTCACAGTGTGAGATATGTATCCCACACTGTGGTTTTTATATCCCACACTGTGAAACAGAGAATATGTGGGTAAGTTCAGAACAATTGATAAAGTAACAAGAAAGTTTCTGGATGTGAATTCGAAAAAAAATGCTGCCATAATAAAATATAGAATCCATAAATCCTTTCAAATTACATATCTATAGGAAAAAAAAACTTATAAAATGTCTGAATATAGATTTAATTTGCTATCTTTGCAGCAGAAAGATTATCTCATCTTAGGAGATAGCTTTTGTTTGGGGAGAACCAATAGTACTAATTTTGAATTATAATATTGGTAAAAAGTGAAGGGGAGGTAATTGAACTTTAGACTTTCTTATCTATAACTGCTTGCTTTTTAGCGTTTTATATTAGCTGGCAGGATTAGATAGTACATCCTGTATCGAACTATGGATAGCTTGCATAATAATCACTCAGATGTGCAGGGGACGATACAATCTGTAACAAAAACAACTGGATCGCCTCAATGGTTCGTGATGCGCGATTTGAAAAGGGGAAATGCTAAACAGCCTGCTTATAAATTGCTCGGTGAATTAAAAATCAGATTTTTACGCCGATGGTGTGGAAATTGAGAATTCGTCAGGGCAAACGTGTTCGCCAGCAGGTTCCTTTTATGCCGGATTTGCTTTTTGTCTATGATTCCCGTAAAACGCTTGACCCTATTGTAGAACGGATTTCCACGTTGCAGTACCGTTTTGTGAAAGGTGGTAATCACCAGCCAATGACCGTGAGAAATGAGGATATGGAACGGTTCATTAAAGCTGTCGATGCGATAAACAATCCTTGTTTTTATACTCCTGAAGAAATAAAGCCGGACATGCTTGGGAAAAAGGTACGTATTGTGGGAGGAGTTTTGGATGGTTATGAAGGACGCTTGCAGAAGATGCAAGGTTCACGCATAAAACGTTTGTTTGTGGAACTTCCCAACCTTTTGACGGCGGCAGTGGAAGTTCAGCCTGAATTTATCCAGTTGTTGAAATCGTAATTTTTTAGGCTGTGACGGAACAAGCAGAAAATACCAAGCGTATTGCCAAGAACACGTTGATGCTATATGTGCGCATGTTGTTTGGCATGCTGGTATCATTGTATACTTCCCGTGTGGTACTGCAGGCATTAGGTGTGGAAGATTATGGTATATACAATGTAGTAGGAGGAGTGGTGGCAATGTTTTCTTTGCTTTCAGGATCTCTCTCCGCAGCTGTAAGCCGATTTTTGACTTTTGAACTAGGACGAAATGATTTAGTGAGCTTAAGAAAGGTTTTTTCATCGGCATTGTGTGTACATGCCTTACTGGCCCTTTTTGTTTTGGTCTTGTCTGAAACACTAGGATTGTGGTTTCTAAATTATCAGATGAATATCCCAGCCGACCGGATGATTGCAGCTAATTGGGTCTTTCAATTTTCGCTATTTTCCTTTCTGCTGGGATTATTCAGTGTACCTTATAATGCTTCAATTATTTCTCACGAGCGTATGGGTATTTTTGCTTTTGTGGGGATTGGTGATACCCTTTTACAATTGGGAATTGTGTTGTTTATTGCTTTTGGAGGAATATGTTCAGATAAGTTAATTGTTTATGCTAGCCTTTTGGTAGTGAAGGGGATGCTATTTCAGCTATTCTATTTTTATTATTGTCGTAAATCTTTCAAAGAATGTCGTTTTAAATTAAGTTTGGATAAGCAATTGTTGAAAGAAATGACAGGATTCGCTGGTTGGAATTTTATTGGAGCTTCATCGGCTATTTTGCGTGATCAGGGAGGAAATATACTTTTGAATCTTTTTTACGGTCCAGCATTAAATGCTGCACGTGGAGTGGCAAATCAAGTTAGTAATGCCATCGGGTCGTTTGTTGGAAATTTTATGATAGCATTGAATCCTCAAATTACCAAGTCATATGCTGCTGCTGAATATGGATATACGTTTTCTTTGATTTTTAGAGGAGCTCGTTTTTCTTATTATTTGTTATTATGGTTGGCTTTACCTGTTTTGTTGAATACACAATATATTTTATCAATTTGGTTAAATGTGGTGCCTGAGCATACGATTTTGTTCGTTCAGCTTGTTTTGGTCTTTTCTATGTGCGAGACTATATCTAATCCATTGATTACTGTTATGCTGGCAACAGGTAAGATTCGGAATTATCAGATTGTTGTAGGAGGATTACAAATGATGAACTTTCCTTTATCCTACATATTTTTGAAAATGGGATTTCTGCCGGAGATAATTGTCATGGTAGCTATCTCTCTTTCCTTAATTTGTTTGGGAGCTCGTTTGATTTTATTACGTGATATGATACAATTGCCGGTAGCTCGCTTTTTGCGTCATGTTTGTGGTAATATTATTGTGGTGACAATATTATCGTTGACTGTTCCTCTGTATGCTCGTTGGGAGCTACCTAATAATTTGTTTGGTTTTATCTTTTCTTGTATAATTTGTTTTGGTTGGGGAGGGATAATTCTCTATAGGTTTGGGTGTTCAGTCTCTGAACGGAAATTTCTGATAAGTAAATTACAGTTTGCATCAGCAAAATGGTTGAATAAATGATAAAAATAACAGATAAATCAGCTTGCTGCGGATGTAGTGCTTGTGCTAGCATTTGTGCTCATAAAGCTATTACGATGAAACCAGATGGAATGGGCTTTTTATATCCGGAAGTAGACGAAAGCAAATGCGTTGATTGTGGGTTATGTAATCAGGTCTGTGCTTTTAATTCAACTTATGATAAATCGCAGAATTTAGCTTCACCGGATGTCTATGCTGTGCGTCACAAAGATATGGGCGAGATAGAAACGAGTCGAAGTGGTGCTGTTTTCATCGCTTTGTCCGATTGGATACTAGATCAAGGAGGAGTTGTTTATGGTGCAGGTTACGAAGGACATTTTAGAGTTATACATAAGAGAGCTGTCAGTAAAGAGGAACGAAATGAGTTTAAGGGAAGTAAATATGTACAAAGTGATTTGAAAGATACCTTTCTTCAAGTAAAAAAAGATTTGAAGCAAGGGGATAAGGTTATGTTTTCAGGGACTCCTTGTCAGACATCAGGCTTGTTATCTTATTTAAAACTTCTGAGACAAGATATTTCTCAATTGTATGTGGTAGACTTGGTTTGTCATGGAGTACCAGCGCCTTATGTATGGTGCGATTATCTCAAGTATATAGAAAAGAAATATCACGGAGAAGTAACGTCTTTTAATTTTCGCGATAAATCGCAATTGGGGTGGACTGCACATAAAGAATCTTTCAGAGTACGAGACAAATATATATGTATATGTACCTATTCTGATCTTTTTGGCAAATGTATTATGTTTCGCCATTCTTGCGGTATATGTCCTTTTGCTAATTTGAAGCGTCCCTCTGATTTGACTATTGGTGATTTCTGGGGATGGGAAAGAGTGGATAAGAATTTAAATGTTGATAACAAAGGGGTCTCTTTATTGTTGGTGAATTCAGAGAAAGGACGTGGCTTATTTTCGGAGATAGAAAGTCATATTAATTATCGGAGAACAGATACCATACATTGTATGCAGCCAAATTTGGAACATCCTTCAATTATAAATCCTTTAAGGGTAGATTTTGAAAGGGATTTTATCTCGAGAGGTTTTATCTATTGTGGTAAAAAATATGGAGATATGGGAATCAAATATCAGTTGTATAGTATGCTAAGAAAGATAAAACATAAAATATTTGGATAATGAAAATTGGTATATTTACATTTCATTGTGCAGTAAACTATGGAGCCGTATTGCAAACTTATTGCCTACAGGAAGTTCTAAAAAGTATGGGGCATGAAGTCTATGTTATAGATTATCGTCCTGAATATCTTATAGACCCATATAAAATATTTGTATATAATCCTACGCCTTGTGTCTCTTACCTTGCTAAATGTAAGGGGCTGCTTAGAGCCTGTTTAGCCGCTCTTATTCGTTGGAAACGTAATCGGGCTTTTTCTCAATTCGTTCATCATCATCTGAATCTTTATCAGTTGGATTTGAACAACGAATCAAACGATTTTGATGCTTTTGTCTTTGGTAGTGATCAGATTTGGAATCCGAAAATTACGAATGGTTTTGATAAAGTATATTTAGGTGATTTCCCTGCAGCAAAGGGGAAGAAACTGGTTGCGTATGCAGCAAGTGCAGGTAGTATATCGAACTTTTCCGGTGAAGATATAGATTATTTTTTATCTAGACTTCAATGTTTTGATAAAGTTACCGTTAGAGAAGAATCTTTGGCTAATTACATAAACTCTAAATTACTTGTAACTTCTGAAGTCGTATTCGATCCTGTTTTATTAGCAGGAAGACATATTTTGGAAATATTGTTTGACAAGCACAAAAAGATTTCATCTTCATATTTATTATTATTTCAAATAGGGCGTAACGACAAAATCTCAAATTATGCAATAGGACTAGCTAAAGCAAGGAACTTTAAAATATTAGACATTATTACTAGTAGTGAATCTCTTCTAAATTTAAAAATAAAACAGACTTTATCGCCTAATGAATTATTACTAAATTTCAAAAATGCATCATATGTCATAACTTCTTCATTTCATGGAACAGTATTTGCCATATTATTTAATAAGCAATTTAATACGATTTCTGTTAATAATAATATTGATGAAAGAGCGTTTTCTTTATTAAAAGATTTGCATCTTTCGGATAGAATGTTGCATATGAAGAATAAACCATTGTTAAGCTTGATAGATTATGATGCTATTAATGATTTATATACTAGAAAAAAGATAGCCTCATATAATATTCTTAATAATTCCTTGAATGCCGTTAATTTCTGTTATTGTTCCAATTTATAATTCGGAGAAGTACCTTTCGTATTGTATAGAAAGTATTTTGTCTCAAACTTTCAAAGAATTTGAAATTCTGTTGATAAATGATGGAAGTACAGATGGCTCCGATAAAATTTGTGATGAATATGCGCAATGGGATAATCGGATAAAGGCTATTCATAAATCTAATACAGGTGTTTCTGATGCACGGAATTGTGCATTAGATATGGCGACAGGTAAATATATTATTTTTATGGATGCCGATGATTGTTGGACCATAAAAACTGCTTTAGAACAATTGTTCAATATAGCAGAAAGAAATAATTTAGACATAATTCGAGGAGAATATGATACAATAGATGAACTAGGTAATATACGTTGTAGACATTTAAATCAAGACTCTCAAATAAAATATGCAAATAAATTACTTACTCCTTATGAATTTCTGAGGTATGCTATTCATGGAGAATATTTCTTGTGGCTTTGCTTGTTTAGACGAGAGATTATTAATGATTTGCGGTTTGAACATGGACTAGCATTTTTGGAAGATATGCAGTTTCTATCTAGACTAATGGTAAAGGATATTCGTTCTATGTACGTACCTGAAATAAAATTCTATATTTATAGAATAAATTTTGATGGTGCATCAAACCGTTTCTTCCCTCAAAGAATTAAGGACATATTAACTGTAAGTGACACCTTATATGATTTGTCAAAAAAGGTGAAAGATAATTTATTACGACTTTTTTTCATAGACAAAAGTATATCTCTTTTCCATCTTACAGTTAGTTATCTGTCCTTAAATGAATACTATGTATATAGAAAAAAGTATATTACAGAATATAACTTAGAAAAAGCAAGAATTCGTACTAAAAAAAGAATTTTAGAGAATAAAAGAATGGCATTTTCTCCAGTATTTTATGTGAATGTAACAATAGGTTTACGGATTCTTCGTCTTCGTTTGGTATTAGTTAATGTGAAATACTTTTTGCGAAAAAGATTTTAGGAATCTCATAAATAATACTGCTTCCTCGTTGAATATGCAAATAAAGTAGACTATTATATGGCGTCTGACTTTTGTGTCGGAGATATTTTCGTTTTATAGAATAATTATATTATGAAAATTTTGTATGTTACAGGAATGTATTCCACAAAATATGGCGGTTTAGAGAAATTTAATATTGAATTGCTGAAACGGGGTATGAGGTTATCCGTAATTTATAATAATATTCCTCAATCTAGTACCTATTATGACGATTTAAAGAAATTCAATGCGAACATATATGTGGTTCAGGGCAATATATTGCAACGAAGTTGGCAAGTATTTCAGATAATTAGAAAGGAGAAGCCTGATATCATCCATTATCATTTTGGATGTATTGTCTACTTGTTATTTATCTTGGTTAAACTTCTTTGTCCTAAGAGTAGACAAATTCTGACTTTGCACTGTGAATATCCCTATACATCTTGCATCATGAGACTTTTGACAGCTATTTGTTATAGGTCTTTGGATGTGGTTATATCAGTAAGTAAAGGTGTACAAGAGAAATTAATTGCTAAAATAGGAAATTCTAAAAAATTTATTGTCTCTTATTTGGGGGTTTCTAAGGGTAAGATTCTTAATCCAAATTTAAAGAATGATTTAAATATATCAGATAATACTTTGGTATTGACTTCTATAGGATTTAATATTGACGTAAAAGGATTTGATATTTTAGCTCAGGCAATTAAGTTAGTAAAAGAGGAAAAAAATGAAAAACTCCCTTCGTTTAAAATTATCATAATAGGATTAAATGAGTCTGAAAGCCTCAGACTTCAAGCTATTTTAAAAGAACAAGATATTGTTGGCGATTTCATTTCCGCAGGTGTACGAAATGATGTAGACGATTTTCTTGCTTTTACTGACATTTATTTACAACCATCTAGAACGGAAGCTATATCGTTAAGCATAATGGAAGCTTTAATGTATGGAATTCCTATCATTGCTTCTAAAGTTGGTGGAGTTTCGGAGGTTTGTGTTAATCAGTATAATGGATTACTTGTTGAAAAAGAAAACCCTGTACAACTATCGCAAGCAATAAAAAAGTTGTTAACGAATGAAGAATTACGTAAATGGTTGGGAGATAATTCTTTGGTTCATGCTAACAAATTTCAGTTAGATCTTAATACGGACAGATTGATTATGTTATATCAGAATCTTATTAAAAATAGAAAGTCGTATTTGTAATATCTAATGAATTATTTGGGCAATGGCTTGCGTATTATTCGCGCATATTTGTATACTATGATTATTGTTGGATAGTGTTTAATAGGTTGAGATAATTGCATTTGTAGTATAATATAAATAAAAACTATGAAGATTGTTTATTGTTTGCCGTCTACATATCGTATGGGTGGTATAGAAAGAATCGTTTCTGGTAAAGCAAATATGTTTGCTGAAATGGGGTATGATGTCATAATAATAACCACAGACCAACAGGGCAAGCAACCTTATTTTAAAATTAGTGACAAAATAAAGTGTTATGATTTAGGTATAAATTTTGATAAAAATCAAAGACGTCGTTTTATAAAAAAATATTTTATTATTTTTATAATGCATATCTACATAAAAATCGTTTGAAGAAATTGTTGATGGGATTGAAAGCAGACATTGTAATCTCTACTTTTTTTAGTGAAATGGGGATTTTACCACAAATCAAGGATGGTAGTAAAAAAATTGTGGAATTCCATTTTAGTAGACCGATGTTTCGTTTTACAAGGAGAAAGGGCATAAAGGGATACATTGATGATTTTATGATGCATCAAATTATCCATTCTTTACGAAAATATGACCGTTTTGTAGTTCTTAGTCATGAGGATGCCGACAACTGGAAAGAACTTAACAATGTTGTTGTAATCAATAATGTTTGTGCCATAGATATTACAGAGAGAGCGACATTAGAAGAACACCGTGTAATTTCTGTAGGGAGATATGAGTATCCAAAAGGTTTTGACAGACTCATTAATGCTTGGGCATTGATTGCTAAACGAGTACCAGGGTGGAGTCTTCATATCTTTGGAGAAGGTAGTTTACGTCTTGTATTGACAAAACAAATAAAGGATTTACATTTAGAGAACTCTGTTTTTCTTGAAGGGGCATCGAGTGATGTTGGTAAGGAATTATCAAAGTCTTCTATTGCTGTTTTTTCTTCTATATATGAAGGTTTCCTAATGGCTATTGTTGAGGCTGAATCAGCAGGTCTTCCTGTTGTCAGTTTTGATGCTCCATGCGGTCCTAAAGATATTATTAGAGATGGAGAGGACGGCTTTTTGGTTAAAAATGGTGATATCGAAAGTCTTGGAGAACGACTTCTGACACTTATGCAGGACGATGGGTTGAGAAAAGAAATGGGTGCAAAGGCTTTTGAAAATTCAAAGAGATTTACTCCTGAAGTAATCATGCCACAATGGCTTTCCTTATTTGAAACCATTTTAAAGAAATGAAAGTATTTGTAGTTTTCTCCAATTAGTTAGGTTAAGCTTTTTATAGACTGTTGTGCGAATCTTTACTGGAACAAATACTGTGGATGTGAAGTATATTTGTGGGCGATGCTTTACCGGAAAGCTGTATCACTGTGTTGTGACAAGTACTTGTCGGCTATCTGCAACGTAGTAGCCATGAGAAGCAAACATTAAATCTGTCAATAAAGAAAATAATTTAATATGAATATTGTACCTGTAGTTTTTGCTTTCGATAACAATCTGATTTTACCGGCATGTGTCTGTATTTCATCTTTGATGATGAATGCTAAGGAAGATACATTTTATGATATTTTCATCCTACATTCTGCTAACATAGCATTAAAAAAAGAAGAGTTAGATAAGTTATCGCAGTATTATCAGAATTGTCGTATTCAATATCGGCAAGTTGATAATACCTTTGACTCAGCTTTTGAAATAAGAGGTATTACTACATCTACTTATTATCGCTTATTGATACCAGATTTAATTCCTGAATATGATAAAATTATTTATTCAGATGTAGATGTGATTTTTCGTTCAGACTTATCCAATATTTATTTTTCCGTGGATTTACATGATAGTTATGTAGCAGGAGTAAATGCTTTAATACCCTTTATACCTGATATGAGGGCGTATTACCAGAAAATGAGGGAAGTAGAGATGAAAGGTATTATTTATGCAGGGAATATTATTCTTAACTCAAAAAAAATTAGAGAAGACAATATTATAGAGCAATTTAAAAAGTTAGCTAAAAAAAACTTCCGATTTCAGGATTTGGATGTTTTAAATATTGTATGTCAAAATAGGGTTACTTATCTTAAACCTGAATTCTGTGTAACTACTTATTTTTCAGAATTTTCAATAAGAAATAGAACGATATTACGGCAATATTGGACTGATAATGATATAGCATTAGCATTACAAAATGGAATTGTACATTACAATGGTCAGAAACCTTGGAAAGGATTTTGTGTAAACTTTGACATCTGGTGGGAATATTATCGTAAATCACCTTTCTTTGATGAAAAGTTTTATTTTGAATTCTTTTATAAAAGACTAAATGAATTGGATCAACTTTCCTTGTGGAAAAGAATAAAAATTCTGATTCGCTACTTTGTTTATGGAAAGAGAGAAATTTAGAGGATTAAGAGCATGAAGTTTATTGTTAATATGGCTTGTGGTCTTGCTAACAGGATGTTTCAGTATAGCTATTACCTTTTCTTGAAACACCAGGGCTATCATGTACAAGTAGATTTCTATCATTCAGCTAAACTGGCTCATGAGAAGGTGGATTGGAATGATATCTTTCCGAAAGCAAAGATTGAACAGGCATCTTCTTGGGATGTGCTGAGATTAGGAGGAGGAGCGGACCTTTTATCCAGGATTCGTCGTAAATATTTTCCAACTTTTACCGGTGTGGTCAATATGCCCACGGCCTTTGATGCCAATTTGCCTGTTGTCGGCCAGAAAAGCCAATATATCATAGGGGTATTTCAGAATGCCAAGATGGTGGAAACAATAGAAAAAGACATAAAGAAGTGTTTCATCTTCCAGCCTTTTACTGATGAACGGAATCAAAAACTCGAAAAAGAAATGCTTGCCTGTGAGTCTGTGGCTATTCATGTCCGTAAAGGAAAGGATTACGCACAGCGTATATGGTATCAAAACACTTGTTCTGTGGAATATTACCATAAGGCAATCCAGTTGGTTTCCGAAAAGGTGAACCATCCTAAGTTCTATGTCTTCACTGACAATCCAGAATGGGTAAAAGAGCATTTTAAGGATTTTGATTACACATTGGTAGAAGGGAATCCTGCCAGTGGTTGGGGCAGTCATTTTGACATGCAATTAATGAGTATATGCAAACATAACATAATATCTAACAGTACTTACAGTTGGTGGAGTGCATTTCTGAATGCATATCCCAACAAGATTGTGGTTGCCCCCAAGGTATGGTTCAATCCGGACAGTTGTGCGGAATTTACCTCTGAAAGAATTTTGTGTAAAGATTGGTTCGCTGTATAAAATCAAAACAGAATGGAATATAAGGTTTCGGTTATTATACCGGTTTATAAAGTTGAAAAGTTCATTGGACGATGTGTCAAGTCATTGATGGAGCAGACGCTGCGGGATGTAGAATATATTTTTGTGGATGACGCCTCACCAGATGGAAGTATTGCCGTATTGCGTAATGTCCTGGCTGACTATCAGGAGCGAAGCAACCACGTAAAGATTCTGACTCATACTGAGAATAAAGGACTGCCCGCTGCCCGCAACACTGGTCTTTCTGTAGCCCAAGGAGAATATATATTCCATTGTGATAGTGATGACTTTGTAGAATCTGAAATGTTAGAAAAGCTTTATGGCCATGCAGTCAAAGAAAATGCGGATATTGTATGGTGTGACTGGTATCTGAGCTTTGAGAATTCTGAACGTTATATGAAACAACCGGCTTATGATACGCCTTTGGAAGCTTTGAAAGCGATGTTGGGTGGTGCCATGAAATATAACGTATGGAATAAACTGATACGTAAATTGCTTTATGTGGAAAATAAAATAGAGTTTCCAGCAGGTTATGGAATGGGAGAAGATATGACAATCATGTTATTATTTGCTCATGCCAAGAAAACAATTTATTTTCCTCGTGCCTTTTATCATTATGTGAAATTGAATACAAATGCTTTTAGTCAAACTTATTCGGAACGCCATCTTCAGGAGCTTCAACATAATGTAACCACAATAACAAATAAATTAGAAACATTGTTTGGCAATACATTGGAGCAGGAAATTGCATTCTTGAAGTTAGAGGCAAAGTTTCCTTTTCTACTTTCTGATGATCGGAAAAAACAGAAACTTTGGGATGAATGGTATCCGGAGGCTAATAGTTATATTTTAAAGAATCGCAATATCTCTGTACGTAGTCGATTCATACAATGGTGTGCTTGGAAACATTTAGGTGTTATAGTGAGTATGTACCGATGGTTGCTGAATAAAATTGTTTACGGAATAATTTATAAATAAGATGATAAAAATAATAGGAATACTATTCACCCTAATAGTTGCTGATTTCTATATTTTTCCCTTTGAACCTTCGGTACTACCGGCTGGTATCAATGTAAAGATGATTTTGGCAGGGTTGGCATTACCTTTGATTGCTTTCCAATTGGCATCTACAAGGAAATCGTTGATTGGGAAGGATTTTTTATTGATATGTTTGTTTAATATTCCCATCTCGCTATTCAGTTTGTTGTCTAATGTATATAATGATACAAGCGATTATTCATTTAATTTTTATTTCATATCAGTATTTGTTTGGATGGCTGCAGGTTATGTGGTGGTAAGTGCAATTAAACTTGTTCATCAGAAATTGAGTGTTCAGTTGCTGGCGAACTATTTGATTGGAGTTTGTAGTTTGCAATGCATTCTGGCATTATGTATGGAATATATTCCTTCATTAAAAGATTTTATTGATGGGATGATGGCTGGAAATGAAGCTTTCATGGGGGATGCAGGAGATCGTATGCACGGTTTGGGGTGTGCATTAGACGTAGCTGGAGGACGGTTTGCGGCCATATTGGTGATAATCGCTTATTTGCTTACTAAAGCACAGTCTAAAAAAGAAATCTGGTTTTATATTGTTTCATTCCTAATTATTTTGGTCATAGGAAATATGATAGGGCGTACGACTACTGTGGGAGGAGGATTAGCATTAGTTTATTGGGGGTATGCTATTTTAAAGGGAAATAAATCAGGTAATAAATTTGGTCGATATCTGTTGATTAGTATATGCATAGCAGTACCTTTGACTACGGCGTTATATTTTATAAATCCGGTTTTCTCTGAGAAGATTCGTTTTGGATTCGAGGGATTTTTTTCGCTGGCAGAGACAGGGCGGTGGGAAACTAATTCGAATGATATCTTATTTAAGCATATGGTTGTATTTCCAGATAATATGAAAACTTGGCTTATAGGAGATGGGTATGGTGCGAATCCTACCGAGAATGATCCTTATTATACTGGTAAATCTTATCATGGATTTTATATGGGAACCGATATTGGCTACCTTCGGTTTATTTTCTTTTTTGGACTTTTCGGAATGTTCAGCATGATAGCGTTGTTTCTCTGCTTTTGGAAAATTGGGTGTAATCGTTTTACTAACTTAAAAGACTTGATGACGCTACTTCTGGCTATTAATCTTATTATTTGGTTTAAGGCCACTTCTGATTTGTTACCTCTATTTGCTATCCTTCTTTGCATTAGTAAAGCGAACCAGGATTTATATGAATCTCAATTGCTAACAGATTCTTCCTCAGTATAAAACTCGCTTTTGTATCCATGAAGTGTGTGTTTGAACAAGGTAGTCTATTTGTTGAGGATTTTGGATATAGAGAAAATCGAATTAAAAATTTCCTTTGGAAAAAAACGCCCAAGAAGTAGCAATAATACGTCATGACCGCGAGATGATAGTCAATAGAGTATTGGAAATATATGATGATGTAATTGAATATGAAAAACATTAGAAGTATCATACGGTTTACAAAAAGAGTAAGAAACCGACTAAGTTCTTACTACAATTTGTTGCGTCTTAAGATGTATGGTATAGAACATGGTAGACATTGTGTGATTCATGGGAAACTTTACATCACGTTATTCCCAACTGCAAATGTAAAAATAGGAAATAATCTTTATTTTTCATCTGGTTGGGGTATCAATGCTTTGTGTGCCAATAAAAGAGGGATGATTTATGCTACGCATGATGCTTGTATAACCATTGGAGATAATGTAGGTATGAGCAGTACTGTATTGTGGTCACATAAAAAAATAACAATAGGTAATCATGTGAAGATTGGGGGAAATTGCATTATTATAGATACAGATGCTCATAATATGGATTTTCTTTTACGTCGTAGCCCATCTACGGATTGGGGAGTATCTGCGCCTGTTACAATAGAGGATGATGTTTTTATTGGCATGAATTGTGTGATATTAAAAGGAGTTACGATTGGTGCACGCAGTATTATTGCTGCAGGTTCTGTCGTAACTAAAAGTATACCTGCTGATTGTGTGGCAGGAGGAAATCCTGCTAAGGTTATAAAGCGACTTCCCTAATAATCTCTGATAAAAATCTATGAAACTCATCTACTGTACCCACTCCACATGTAACCCCGGGGGAATGGAACGGGTACTCCTGAACAAGGTTACTTACCTTTCACAACTTCCTGGATGGGAGGTTGCTGTGGTAACAACCGACCAGCACCAGCGTCCTCCTTTTTATCCGTTTCCGGAGAAAGTACGCATGACAGATTTGGACATCAACTATTCGGACGATAACGATAAAGGTGCGTGGAAGAAGATAACCGGCTATCTCCGTAAAAGAAAGGAGCATAAACGGAAACTGACGGCATTGCTCCTGAAAGAGAAACCGGACATTGTGGTGTCGCTTTACCCTTCTGAATCTTCGTTTATTCCGGATATAAAGGATGGAAGCAGGAAAGTGCTGGAGTTGCATTATTGTAAGTTTTTCCGCTTGCAGTATGGACGGAAAGGGTTGTTAGGTTGGATTGATAAACTGCGTACACGGCAGGATGAACAGATAGTGCGCCGCTTTGACAAGTTTGTGGTGCTGACCAATGAAGACAGGGGGTATTGGGGACATTTACCCAATATCGAGGTGATTCCCAATGCAGCCATGCATGTGAGTGATGCTTATTCGGATGTGATGAACAAGCGGGTGATTGCGGTGGGACGTCTGGACTATCAGAAAGGGTTTGATCGCCTGATTCAGGCTTGGGAGTTGGTTCAATATACCGGGAAGTTTACCGACTGGAAATTGGATATTTTTGGTCAGGGAGAATGGCGAGAGATGTTGCAGCAGATGATTGATAAGGCGGAACTGCAGAATTCTGTCTGCCTTAACCGACCTACTAAGCAGATAGGGGAAGAGTATGTGAAGAGTGACATGCTGGTGATGAGTTCCAATTATGAAGGTTTTCCGATGGTGATGATTGAGGCGATGGCCTGTGGGCTTCCCGTGGTATCGTTTGACTATAAATGTGGTCCGAAAGATATTATCCAAACCGGTATAAATGGTTTGTTGGTTCCGAATGGAGATATTCAGGCGTTGGCTGATGCGATGATGAAAGTGATGGAGGATGAAGCTTATCGGAAAATGTTGTCGCAGAATGCCCGAAAAGTGGTGGACACTTATTCAGAACAGGCGGTCATGTCACAATGGATTCGCTTGTTTACTTCAATAACTGCAAAATGAAAACATTGCTTCAGATAAATCCTGTGTTGCGTGTCTCTACTTCTACGGGGCGCATCATGCAGGAAATTGGGGAACTGGCTATGCAGAACGGCTGGCAGAGTTACATTGCTTACAGCCGTGGACGTGATGGCATAAAGCCTTGCCGTTCAAAGCTGGTGCCGATAGGTAGCAAATGGAGTGTGGCATGGCATGGGCTGGAAACGCGCTTGTTTGACCGTCATGGACTGGCTTCTTCATTGGCTACCCGACAATTTATCCGGCAGATTGAACGGATTCAGCCGGATGTGATTCACATACACAATATTCATGGCTATTTTCTGAATTACCGGATTTTGTTTGAGTATTTGTCAAAATGCAATATTCCGGTAGTGTGGACTGTACACGACTGCTGGCTTTATACGGGACATTGTTATTATTATTCTTATGTGAACTGTAACCGTTGGCAGGATGGGTGCGGAGAGTGTCCTCAGCGTAAGGAGTTCCCGGCAAGCTTGTGGATGGACCGTAGCCGGCAGAACTATCTTGATAAGAAGGAGGCTTTTACTTCCATGCCTCAAGACAAACTGGTGATTGTACCGGTATCCAATTGGATAAAGTCGGAGATGCAGCAGTCTTTTTTCTGCGGATATAATTTCCAGGTGATTCATAATGGTATCAATACGGAGGTGTTTCGTGTATATGATGCACAGGAAGTAAGGGAGAAATATGGGCTGGGCGATAAGCATGTGTTGCTGGGGGTAGCCAGTATCTGGAGCCGGGAAAAAGGACTGGATGATTTCATTCAGATGGCTGCTCTTCTGAAGAAAGAAGAACTGATTGTGCTGGTGGGAATCAAACCGGAAGAAAGAAAGAGATTACCGGAAAATATTATCGGAATAGCCCGGACAGAGAATATACAGCAGTTGGCCGGACTGTACTCCATAGCCGACGCGTTTATTAACCCTACTTGGCAGGATAATTATCCTACGGTCAATATGGAGGCGATAGCTTGCGGTACTCCGGTGGTAACTTACCGGACAGGAGGAAGTGTAGAAGCTGTGACAGATGAAACCGGCTTTGTAGTGGAGCAGGGTGATTATAAGGAGTTGCTGGAAGCAGCACGAATGATACGGCAGCGGGGTAAGTCTTATTATCAAAGCCGGTGTCGGGAATATGCATTGATGCATTTTAAAAAAGAAGATCGTTATTCTGATTATATTCGTTTGTACGACGAACTGACGAAACGTGGTTAATCGCGTAAATTATTTGCTATGAATCTTTCTGAAGGCTTCGAGAGTGAGGCTGCTAAATATTGGGATGTGCTGATTGAAGGTGCATATCTATTATTCTAAATTAACTCGAAAACATACTCGGATACCCTGAAATGGTGAAAGTGAATGCTGGCCTATAAATGTGTAGGCAATAGCATTTTCTGGGAATAAATTGAAGTCTATGAATGTGGAAAATCTGAAAGTATTGCAACTAGGAAAATTCTATCCCATACGTGGAGGAGTTGAAAAAGTTGCATTTGATTTAATGAAAGGACTGTCCGAAAGGGGAATCGGATGTCACATGCTGTGTGCAGCAGAGGAAGGGGAGGACCGGATTATCTTGCTGAATGAGCATGCACAGCTGATTTGTACCCATACTTGGGTTAAAGCTTGTGCAACGATGATTTCGCCTTCCATGATTTTCACTTTGCGTAAAATTTGTGGAAAGTATGATATAATTCATGTACATCATCCTGACCCTATGGCTTGTTTGGCCTTGTTCCTTTCTGGATATAAAGGAAAAGTAGTGCTTCATTGGCACAGTGACATTCAAAAGCAAAAGATGTTGCTGAAGCTGTATTATCCTTTGCAGCAATGGCTGTTGAAGCGTGCTGATGTGATTGTGGGAACTTCTCCCGTCTATTTGGCAGAATCGCCTTTTTTACAACACGTGCAGCATAAAACGGTCTGTCTGCCTATCGGAGTAGAACCGATGCAACCTGTACCGGAAGCGGTGAAGGCCCTCAGAAGTGAGTATTCGGGCAAGAAAATCGTGTTTTCACTTGGTCGTCTGGTAGCCTATAAAGGGTACCGTTTTTTAGTGGAGGCAGCCCAATATTTGAAGGATGATTTTGTGGTGCTGATTGGGGGATCCGGGGCTTTGAAGGAAGAGCTGCAGAAGGAAATTGTTTCCTTGAATTTGCAGGAAAAGGTGAAACTATTAGGGAGAGTCAGTGACGAGGAACTGCCTGCCTACTACGGAGCCTGCGATGTATTTTGCATGAGCAGTGTGCAGAAAACAGAAGCGTTTGGTATTGTGCAGATAGAAGCAATGTCGTGCGGAAAGCCTGTGGTAGCTACCAGAATACCTCAGTCAGGAGTGTCCTGGGTGAATGAAGAAGGTGTATCGGGGATGAATGCGGAACCGGGGAATGCGCAAGATTTAGCCCGGGCAATTGAAGCGGTAACGGAAAATGGGGAGGTCTATCGGAATTTTTCGGAAGGTGCGACTAAACGTTATCGTGACATGTTTACGAAGGAATGTATGATTGATAAATGTTTAACCATATATTTGGAGTTATGAAAAATGTAAACAAAGAAGATGTCATGTCCAAAGCCATGATGGCTTATGTGGCAAAGGACCATTATTATTATCCGAGTGCGGGGATGTCGGTTACAGCTTGCAGAGTGAAACGTGTGGCTGATGTAATTGTAAGCTTGATAGCCTTGATTATTTTTTCGCCGGTGTTTTTACTTATTTCCTGGTTAATCAAGCATGAGGATGGGGGACCAGTAATTTTTAGTCAGGAACGTATCGGGTATGGTGGAAAGCCTTTCATTTTGTATAAGTTTCGATCGATGTCGGTCGATTCGGAATCGGATGGAAAACCGGCTCTTTGCCAGAAAAATGACCGGAGGCTGACCCGAATTGGAAGTTTTCTACGAGTGCATCATCTGGATGAATTGCCGCAACTATGGAATGTGCTGAAAGGAGAAATGAGTTTTGTGGGACCACGTCCGGAACGGAAATATTTCGTGGATAAGATTAAGGCCATCAATCCGGATTATGAGTTGTTGTATCGTTTGCGTCCGGGGCTGTTTTCTAAAGCGACTCTTTACAACGGCTACACTGATACGATGGAAAAAATGCTGGAACGTCTTAGAATGGATTTGGAATATATGCGTACCCGCTCTTTATGGATGGATATTAAAATCGTATGGCTTACGGCCATGTCCATTTTTATGGGTAAAAAATTCTAATAGATTTGATATGAATAAGATAGAGATACGTAAAGGAATTCAACTGCGTAAGATTGGCAATCGCTACATGATTGTGGATGCCTGTGCAGGTAATGTAAATATGAGTAAAGTGTATAGCTTGAATCAGACGGCAGCATGGATATGGCAGTGTGTAGCTGATGGGTGTACCACCTTGGATGAACTGACAAAACGTTTGTGTCAGGAATATAAAGTCGATGCAGAGGTGGCTCGCCGTGATTTGGAGAAACAGTTGGCAGACTGGCAGGCTTTTGGATTGATTGGTTAGGAAAGGTTTTACTGTGAAAAAGATATGAAGAAGGTACAGAAAGCATTACTTGTGTTGTTGAGAGCAGGATTATGGGAGAGCAAGATAGAAGATTTGTCTTGTTTTCCAATGTCTGCAGGGGAGTGGAAGAACTTGTACCTTTTGTCAAGGCAGCAGACTGTTACCGGAATTGTTTTTCAGGGAATACAGTATTTGCCTGAACATTTTTTACCGGAAGAGAAACTACTGGTTCGCTGGATGGCAGAAACAGATGCTATTGAGCGTAAAAATATGCAGATGAACAAGGCGCTGGAATTATTGGTGCAATGGTTTACCGAAAGCGGAGTTCAGCCTGTATTACAGAAGGGGCAAGGAATTGCCTCGTTATATGAGAACCCTTTGTTACGCGAATGTGGGGATATTGATTTTTATTTCGATAGCCGGCAGATGTTTGAAAAAGCTTTTTCTCTTATCCGTCAGTGTGGCTTGCGGGGAAAGGTACAAGCCGATCAGAGTGTGACCTACGCATGGAAGGGAGTAGAAGTGGAGCATCATACGTGCTTGCTGGATTTGCATAATCCTTTTTTACAACGTTATGCAAAAGAGCTGGAACAGCAATATGGATATAATCATATGAGATTGGAAGGAGGACAGGATGTAAGGATTCCTTCTCCTGTATTGAATCTCCTGCTTCAGAGCTTACATATTTTAAAGCATGCTTTGGGATGGGGAATCGGATTGCGTCAGTTGTGCGATATGGCCCGCAGTTGCTATAAGTTGCATGATGAGGTGGAATCTGAAGAAATGAAAAAGATTATATTAAAATTGGGAATGGACAGATGGCAGCAGTTGCTACATGCATTTTTGGTGGAACATCTGGGACTTCCAGTGGCGTATCTTCCTTATCAGGAGGTAGCTTCAGATTCGTCCCCTTTACTTGATATTATCTGGAGGGGCGGGAATTTTGGTTTGTATGTTCCCGGACATCAGCGGAAGTCACAATCGCTTTTGGCCGGCAAATGGCAGACGGCATGTGCTTTTCAGCGTAATATTCGTTTTGCATTTCGTTATGCGTCCAAAGAAGGTTTTTGGGTATTTTCCAGTTTGTTGAAAGGACAATTGAAATGAGAATAGAACATCAGTTTTCTATTGCAGGATTTGAAGTGAGTGTCAGTCTTCCGGAAGGATGGGATGCTGATACCTTATTACCCTCTTTTCGCCCCTTCTATGGTAAGAAGGAGGGGCCGGAAAAAGCTTTGCTGAAGTGTACGGTGTGTACTTCGGTGGAAAATAAGGCTGCGATGCCTTCGGGTGAATTAATCGAGAATACGCTCAGCGATATGGGCTACGTTAGTTTGTATAAAGAAGCAGAAGGGTATTGTGTCACACTTTCTGCAGAACAGGGAGGAACATTGCATGTCATGCAAGCCGATAGATGTTTTTCTGTTGTCAGGGTGTATTTGCACGAAGAAGACAAACGGGCAGGTCATGCATTGTCTTCCTTGCTTCGCATTGCCTATTCGCAGGCAGTTCTTTACCGGGATGCTGTATCCATTCATGCTTCAGCGGTGTATTGTGAGAACAAGGCTTTTTTATTTATGGGAAAGAGCGGAACGGGCAAAAGTACACATTCTGCGTTGTGGTTGAAATATATCCCGGGAACTGAATTGCTGAATGATGATAATCCGACCTTACGTATTGTGAATGGAAGAGTGTATGCCTACGGTACTCCTTGGAGTGGCAAGACTCCTTGTTATAAGTCGCTTTCCTATCCGGTAGGTGGAATGGTGCGTTTGAAACAGGCTCCGGCAAACCGTTTTGTCCGCCAGCAAGAGGTGGAAGCTTTTATTGCACTTTTTCCGGGATGCTGTGTCATTCATCAGGATGCGGAATTACGTGCTTGCCTTTATGACACGTTGATTCGGATGGTAGAACAAGTTCCTGTGGGAGTCTTGGAATGCAGACCCGATGAGGAGGCAGCCCTGTTATGCCGGAACATGTTACTTCGAACAGACAAATAGAAATAAATTACTAATAACTTAACTATACCTAAACGTATGAAAAAACCAGTCTATTTATGGGCAAGCTTGCTTGCCGTGTTGCTGTTGACTTCCTGTGCGTCGCGCAAGAATTTCGTGTATTTGCAGGATATGGAAATGGGACTGAAATATCCCATTGAAACCAAGCATGAGGCAGTGGTGCATCGGGATGACCGTCTGAGCATTACTGTCAGCTGCAAAAATCCGGAGCTGGCCATTCCGTTCAATATTTATGATGGTACATTCCGTGTAGGAACGGATGGAAGCGTAACTGCAGATGCTTCGAGCAAGGTGAACGAGAAAGGTTATCGTGTGGATGTAAACGGTGACATTGATTTCCCTATTTTGGGCAAGTTGCACATTGAAGGAATGAAAGTAAGCGAAGTGCGCGATTTAATCAAGCAGAAAATTGAAGAGGGCGAATATATGAAAGACCCGCTGGTTTCCATTGAATTCTTGAATTTTAAATATACGGTTCTGGGAGCAGTGGGAAGTAATGGAACCTATACCGTGGACGGGGATCGCGTGACATTGCTGGAAGCCATAGCCAAGGCGGGAGATTTGACTTCCAAGGCCAAAGTAGACCGGGTAGCTGTAATTCGTGAAATAGAGGGCGAACGTCAGATTTTTATGCACGACCTGCGTACCAAGGACATATTTGATTCTCCCTGCTTCTACCTTCAGCAGAATGACATTGTATATGTAGAGCCTAAGTACAAGAAAAAGGATGTGGAAGACCGGGGATGGCAGGTTGCTACAACTTTGTTGTCTGTCGTAACGGCCGTATGCTCAATCTTGTGGGCAATCAAGTAAGGATGATTCTAATTAATAGTTACAAAACGATATGCAGACGAACAATTCTTCTAACAAGAATGACCAAGGGCTGAATATAGTGGATTTATTCATGTATTTGGCTTCTCAATGGAAGTGGTTCTTACTTTCCATTTTGATTTGCGGTGGGATTGCGTGGTATAATTATGCCCGTGCTCCGCTGGTGTACTTTCGTTCGGCTACGGTCATTATCAAAGATCCGTCGAACAAAGCCAGTACTTCCGGTCTGGACCGCTTCGATAATTTTATTAACAAGGTGAATGTGGCCAATGAAATATTGCAGTTCCGTTCCAAGAAGCTGATGCGTGAGGTGGTGCAGCGTGTACATGCCGATGTGAGCTATCAGATAAAGGACGGTTTGCGCAGCAATGAGTTGTACAACGAATCGCCCGTATTGGTCAGCCTTCCGGATGCATTGCCCGAACAAAGCTTCTCTTTTACGATGAACCTGAAAGATGCAAAGACGGTAACCCTCTCTGATTTCTCGGGAATTGAAGCGAAACCGTCGTATGAGGTGGCGTTGAATGATACGGTGGCAATCATCGAAGGGATGAATGTGGTGGTGACTGCAACCAATTACTTGCGTGATTCCTGGCTGAATACGCCTATACGGGTACAGAAACTTCCGGTAGAATCGATGGTGAATTATTATAAGAATGCCTTGGGTATTCAGCAGGAAGAAGAGGAAGCTTCCATCCTTACTCTGGCTTTGAAAGACAGTTCACCAGCCCGTGCGGAAGATGTGCTGAATACATTGATTACGGTATACAATGAAGAGGCCATCAAAGAAAAGAATCAGGTGGCAGTGAATACCGCTAACTTTATCAATGAGCGTCTTATCATCATTGAACGTGAGTTGGGAAATGTGGAATCCAATCTGGAATCGTTCAAGCAGCGGAATCAGATTGTGGACATTGCGTCCTCGGCAGGTATGTATATGACTGAATCGCAGAAATACAATGCCGATGCCATGGAACTGGAAACTCAGCTTCGTCTGGCTAATTTTATTAAGGACTACCTGACAGACCCTGGTAAGGAAACCGACCTGATACCTTCTAACACGGGAATCAGCGATATGAACATTGAAAATCAGATTAGTCTTTACAATGCGGCAAAATTGAAGCGTGACCACTTGATTGATGACAGTAGTGTGAATAACCCAGTGGTGCAGGAACTCAACAATTCGCTTCGTGCCATGAAGCAAAGTATTATTCGTGCTGTGGACAATATGATTGTCAGCCTGAATGTGAAACGCAATGACGCACAGAACCGTGAAATGCGTGCCCAGGACCGTGTGACGGCTATTCCGACAAAAGAACGGCAGATGCTGTCTATCGAACGTCAGCAGAAAATCAAGGAAGCCCTTTATCTGTTCCTGCTGAACAAACGTGAGGAGAATGCCCTTTCACAGGCCATGGCCGATAACAATGCCCGCGTGATAGACGGAGCGGAAGGAAGCAATGCACCGATTTCTCCCAACCGCAACCGTATCCTGTTGTTGGGATTGCTGGTGGGAATCGCTTTACCGGGAGCGGTTTGTCTGGCTATTCTCTTTATGGATACACGGGTTCACGGACGGAAGGATATAGAAGGAGCTACTTCCGTGCCTTATTTAGGAGAAATTCCATTGGATAAAGAAGCCATGAAAGACCACCGGAAGAAGGTAATGGCAGTGAAAGAGCAGGGTGATGACATCGTGTCGGAAGCCTTCCGTATTTTACGTACCAACATGGCTTTCCTTTCCAAAAAAGACAAGCCTGCGCAGGTAATTACCTTTACTTCGTTCAATATCGGAGCCGGAAAGACCTTTATTGCACGCAACTTGTCCATGAGTTTGGCTTATCTGAAAAAACGGGTAGTCATGGTCGATTTGGATATTCGTAAGGGAACATTAAGCCGTCATTTCGGGCATTATCATGTAGGTGTTACCAATTATCTGTCGGACAATACGGTAAAGGTGGATAATATCATACAGCATCAGGAAGGGTTTGACCTGATTCCGGCAGGAATTCTGGCACCCAATCCAGCAGAACTGTTAATGGACAATCGTTTGGATGAACTGATGAATGAACTGCGTGCCCGCTATGATTACATCATTGCCGACAATGTGCCGGTGGGTTTGATTGCCGATGCTACGATTGCAAACCGTATAGCCGACCTGACTATTTTTGTGGTACGTGCAGGCAAGCTCGACCGTCGTCAGTTACCGGATATCGAGAAACTTTATCAGGAAAAGAAACTGAAGAACATGGCACTGGTTCTGAACGGGGCCAATCCGGAACGTCATGGCTATGGTTATAGCTACGGGTATGGTTATGGTTACGGATATGGCTATAAAAATCATTCTAAATAAAAACAATTAAAGATGGAGGTAAAGCAAGAAAAAGAAAAGAAGTAAGAACCTGAAATTATTGTTTAACAAATTAAATTTTTATTACAATGAAAAAAGACAAAGAAAGAGCAAAGTACGAGTCTCCCCAAACGACGGAGACTATCGTGAGTCTGGAAAGTGGTATTTGTGCTGCTTCGGCAGATGTCCAAAACCCCAGCGATAATGCAACAGGACAAATTGAAAAGCATGAGGTAAACTCTGATTTTGGTTTTAAATTTGAGGAGAATGAATGGGACAAATGATATTAATAACAATTAAAAATGAATATGCGTATGAAAACTAAGAAATATTTCATAATATCCGCCCTTGCACTCTTGGCTTGCAGTTGTCAGGATGAGGAGCAAGGGGGTGTACAGCCTACACCTGGGCAGGACGTTCAGTTTGGGGCTTCACTTGAACAAAGTGCAACCCGTACAATTTACGGTGATGAAGCTAATAATGCTTTCCCTATTAATTGGGTTAATGGAGATGAAGTTGTTGTGTTCTCACCCGATTGTGCAAGTAACGGAGGAGTTGGGAAAGCTATTTATAAAGTAAATGTCGGTGAAGAAAATTCTGGAAAGCAGAACTATGCAAATAGTCTGGATAAAACCGGCGAGATAGGTGTACGTTGGGGTAACAATACAACAGGTTCTTTTTATTCCGTTTATCCTGCATCATCTTTATATTCGGAGGTTAGCAGTGACTGTAAGACTTTGACATTGACCATGCCAGCTCAGCAGGATAACACCTTTGAAAGAACAGCAGATGGTGGAATAAAGGCATATCCGGATATGAGAGCTTGCTTTATGTATGCCTATACCCAGAATGTACCAAGTGGAGAGACGGTAAATTTGAAATATAAGCCGATTTCCACAGCTGTTCGTTTCAAATTGCAAGGTCCGTTAAATAATGACAATGGTCCTGTAACAATTAACTATGTCAGATTATATGCTCCGACGGGTACCAATATCAACGGAACTTATGAATTCAAAGATGTTACAGATACCAGCATCGGAATTCCAGAACCCAAAAGAGGGCTTAATTATGTAACGATGAATGTTGCTGATAACGATGATGCTTATCTGACTTTAAGTGCCGGTGAAAGTGTTGAATTGAATGCTTTTCTTCTTACAGGTCATGAGATAACAATAAATGAGAAATGGTATTTTGAAGTTGCTATCAGTGACGGAACTGTATTTCAAAAGCATATTGTAACAGAAGGAGGTGAAAATGAAAATTTGACCCTTAAACCTGGTATGATACATAAACTACCGGATTTGCCTCCATTGACTGCTTCTGGTTCTTGGGATGTTTCCAACTGGATGAGAAATATTCAACGTAATGTGTACCTGTCTGAAATCTCTATTCCTGGTTCTTGGTATTCTCTGGATCAAGATTATCAGAGTGATATCCGTACAGTAGAAGGACAATATAATATAGGTGTTCGTGCGTTCCATTTTGATACTAGATGGATTGCAGAAAGAAGTTGGAATATTATTGGATATACATATACTCCTACAGCGTTAGGTGTAGCAGGTACGGCGGATAACTATACCCCTGACGAGGGTAGATATTTGCGAAGTGATGATAATCCAATGACTTTTGAGACTGCTTTAGGTCAAGTGGTTAACAATGTCAAGAGCGATGAATATATGGTCGTGATGTGCACCTTTGCTCAAGGTAGTGCTCAATATGGTGACTGGAGAAAAGAAATAAGTGATGCTTGTGATAAATATCTTGACAAAATTGTTGAGGCCAGTTCTTTGAATGAAAATACCGTGGTTGGTGATGTATTGGGTAAAGTCATTGTGATTGTGAACACATACACTGAAGGTGAAGTCGCAAACAGTAAATGTATGTTCTTCAATATGAGTCTTCTCTTGGATGAAAATGATTTCAAGAATAATCCATATTATGAAAAGCCATTGTATTGGTATAACATTACTGAATCTGGCATCACAATGTATGGTACTCATGCCCAAGCAACGAACGATTTTAGTAGTCAAGGCTCATATGATAGTGATCGTCAAAGTTATGTCCCGACGTTAGATGAACGTAAAACGAAGCTTCAGAATATTCTTACATGGTCTCAGAATAATCATGCTAAGGGCAATGCTGTGCATAACAATTGGATTTACATGGGATTAGGTGGTTATGCAATTCCTAGGAGTATTTTGGATTCTGATGATTACGGAGCAGTATCTACTGGCGCAAATGGACTTAATACTTGGCTGGGTGCAAAAGTGGAAGAGATGTATGATAATAAAGCCTATTATCCTGTCGGAATTGTTCTGATGAATTTTGTTGGCTCTAGTAATACAAGTAAGGATCTAAGTCTGGTACAAAGAATTCTTGAGATGAACAACATGTATCGTAAGGCATACGATCCACGACGTTCACCTGTTGACGGCGCCTTTATTGATGGTAGTACAGGCGGTAATAGAGTACAGTCTGCAGCTCCGGGTTATAGCTCAGGAATGAAAGATAACCAGACGGATGCTATTGGCTGGACCAGAAGCAGATAATCATTACTCTTTTTCACGGGGGACAGGTGCATACCTGTCCTGCCGCGAAAAGTAATTCTAAAGGAAAAGGAATAAATTTATTTCTATGCATAAATATTTTGGTATGGCTGCCGTTTGGTTGGCGGCACAAATATTGTTCTCTTGTTCAAAGGATGAATTGAGTTATAGTGAAAGCAGCGAGGGACAGATCATAGCCCGTATCGCACAGCCTGCTACACGTACTGCCATGGGTAATGCGGTAGACGGAACGAATGCGGTGGGCATTGTATGGACTGACGGCGACGAGATCGGCGTGTTCGATGCCTCCGGCACATCACAGAAATGCTATGCCAAGGTGGGGCAGGGTACCGCAGCTACGGCCTCTTTTGCGGCTTCCGGTACGACAGCTTTCGACGAACCTGTCTATGCCTATTACCCCTACAATGAGGTTAATGCATCCAATGACATTCATTCGTTGGTGGGTAACCTGCCTTCTGCACAGAATATGGATGATGGTACCTTGCATGGTGACTATAAAATTGGTAGTGCCATTACGCCGACAGCTGAGGGAGGGTATGAGTTTGAGTTCAAGCATCTCTTTTCAATGGCACGTATTACCATTGATGCCACAGACACTCCGCTGAAGGGGGAAACGCTGAAAAGCCTCACGATGAGTGTAAGTCGTGGAGAAACCGCGGTCTCCATTGCTGGAAACTTTACATTCAATGCAGAAACCGGCAGTTGGAAGCAGACGGATGAGGGAAAGAATTCCATAACGCTCATTTGGGATACAAATTCGCCAAGTCTGGAGCAGGCATTTACTTGCTATATGAGTCTTTTCCCGGTAATCCAGTCGGGTGACCTCTTCACCATCACTGTATCTACGGAAAACTACAAAGCGGAGTTTACCGCCAACAGTCTGACAAATTTCTCAGCTGAACAGATTTACACTTTCCCGGTAGTCCTTGAGAAGTATGAGACCATCAAGGTGTATGACAAGGATGGGAATGCCGTACAAGGTAAATTTACCTGTGCTGCACTGAATGTGGACGGACTGCCGACTCTTGTAAACAGTGGTGGACCCGGTTCTGATGGTACAGAAGCTATTGGATTTATCATGAATGGTCTTGGTTATGATTTCATTGCAGTTAGCGAGGATTTCGCTTATCATGATGAGTTGGCCAATGGCATGACCAATTACAACATGGGTACATATAGAGGAACGGTTTCTAATCCATTCGGGAAAAATAATACCGACGGACTTGGTTTCTTCTGGAAGAAAGACGGCATCACAGCCACAGGCGAAACCATGGTTGAGTTTAACGAGGCATACGGTGGACTTGACGGAGGTGCCAATACTTTGATAGCAAAAGGTTTCCGCCATTACGTGGTGACTGTAGCCGAAGGTGTGACGGTGGATGTCTATATCACTCACATGAACACATTCGGTGATGGTGGCAATACGGAAGACGATCCTTGGGTTCATGCCCAACTTTCTCAGTTGCGTCAGTTGCGTGACTATGTGGTAGCAAAGGCGAAAGAAAACAATCGCCCAGCCATCATTATGGGAGATACCAACATGCGTTATACCCGTCATCAGATTGTGGACAACCTGATAACACCGGTTACAAGTGAGGGCTTGCAGATTGCCGATCCTTGGATAGAAATCCAACGTGGCGGTGTGTATCCCACTTGGAATACTACTTCATTGATGATACGTTCAAAATTTGGAGGAGGTAATACTGATATCCTATGTGCGGACGATCAGCGTGGTGAAGTGGTGGATAAAATGTGGTACATCAACGTGCCTAGTGCTGCTATACAGTTGAAAGCCACAAGTTGTATGAACGATGTGGAACACTTCGCAAAAGGCTCTGAAACAGTATCATATAGTGGAGTGACAGTAGAAGATGCTAACGGTAATATTCTGTCTAATCAGGATGTAAGCTACACCAAAGTAAATGGCTATGCAGACCATTTCCCGGTAGTTGTAAGTTTTGAATATACTTATGGGAACTGATTAGTGTAAATGCGGAATAAACTAAAAAACACTTTAATCAAATCATAAAGTTATGATGAAAAAAACAATCTTTGCAGCCTTGGCTTTGGCGGCTGCAGGTCCTGCTTTGGCTCAGTCGGAGCAGACCATACAAAACGGTGATTTTACAGAAACCGTGGAGTACAGTAATGACAAGTACAAAGTGGAAACCAATCACTTCTGGGATAACTGGTTCCTCAGTGTGGGGGCCGGACCTCAGGTGATGTTTGGCGACCACGACAAGCAGATAGGTTTTGGCAAACGTATCTCGCCTGCACTCGACATTGCTGTAGGTAAATGGTTTACTCCAGGAATAGGAGTCCGGTTGATGTACAACGGCCTTTCTCTGAAAGGTGCAACCCGCTGGGGAGAAGCTCACTCTACTGGCGAACAAGTGCCTGGCTGGGGAAGCGGTATGAATTATTCGAAGTTCAAATATTACAACTTGCGCGCCGATGTATTGTTCAATCTGTCTAACCTGTTCTGCGGTTACAAGGAAAACCGTATCTGGAACAGCAGTTTCTATGGTGGTGTGGGCTACATGCGCACATGGGAAGCTCCTACCGCTGGTGATGTAACGATGAGTGCAGGTTGGTTGAACTCCTTCCGTTTGTGTGACGCGTTCGATGCTTTCATCGATTTACGTGCTTCCATGGTGGACGATGCCATTGATGGAGAAATTGGTGGAGCTAAGTTTGACGGTCTGCTGAGTGCTTCTGTCGGTTTGACTTACAAGTTCAAACGTCGCGGATGGGACAAGAGCAAGACTGTGGTTCGTACTAATGTGGGCGAAATCAATGCTTTGCGTGACCAGTTGAACCGTGCAAACGATGAAAACGCACGCTTGCGGAATGCCATCGACGAAAGCAACCGTAATCCGAAACAGGAAGTGAAGAAGACAGCTGCTTCTAATCTGGTAATCTTCCGCATCGGAAGAGCTGACCTGTCGAAGGAAGCTCGTGCGAACCTGGGTCTGTTGGCTGAGGCTATCAAGGCTTCTGATCCGAATGCAGTGTACACCATTACAGGTTACGCAGATGCCGGAACGGGTAGCAAGAAGACGAATGAACGTCTGAGCAAGAAACGTGCGGAAGCAGTTTATGACTGTCTGGTAAATGAATACGGTGTATCAGAATCACAGCTCAAGATAGACTATAAGGGTGGTGTAGACAATATGTTCTATGACGATCCTCGTCTGAGCCGTGCCGTAATTACACGCGCTAACTAATTTTTATGTATCCCCTTTCCGGTGTGGTAGAGCCTGGAAAGGGGATTTTTTGTGTTGATTGCTATAGAATGGGGGCTGATAAATTACTGCTTAACAATGAGGCTTTTTTTATAGAAGTAAGCCAGATGCTTCAGAGCGGGAATTCGGTAACGCTGCGGGCTAAAGGAAACAGTATGTTACCGTTTATTATGGAGGAGCGTGACACTGTGGTGCTGCAAAAGGCGGAAGCGTTCGCCGTGGGAAGTGTGGTGCTGGCTTGTTTGCCGGGCAATCGTTATGTGTTGCATCGGGTGTATAGAATAAAGGGAGAACATATCATGTTGATGGGGGACGGAAACCTCCATGCCACGGAATGCTGCCGCAGGGAAGATGTGACAGGGGTAGTGGTGAAGATTATACGCGACGGCCGTGTGATAGACATCACTTCTTCTTCGCAACTGTTTATGGCGGCACTTTGGCGTAAGCTGCTTCCTATACGCCGTTACCTGTTATTTGTGTGCAGATGGTGGATGCGAAGGGACAGGAGAATGAAAAAAAGATAGTATTTTTGTCTGTATGAGGATAGGAAAGTGTATAAAGTGGCTTTGGAATATTTCCTGTGGCTTCCGGATACCGATAATGGTGTATGCTTTGACCGGGATGTTGCAGGTGGGGGCTTCTTTGTTTTTTGTGTTTGTCTGTAAGCACTTGATAGATATTGCCACAGGTGTGTCGGGAGATAATCTTGCCATATATATCGGATGGTTGGTGGGTTGTCTGGTACTGCAGCTGGTATTGTCTGCTGCCCGTAGCTGTCTGACCAGTCGCATGGAGATTGCGTTACGGAATGAATTGCACCGCAAGCTTTTTGTGCATTTGATGGAGAGCTGCTGGTCCGGAAGGGAGCAGCTGCATACCGGAGATATGCTGAATCGTCTGGAGGAGGATGTGCAGACCATAACCGATGCATTGTGTCGGATGCTGCCTGCGGTATTTATCACGTGTTTCCAGTTGCTGGGAGCTTTGTATTTCCTTTCTTATCTGGATATGCGTCTGACCATTGTGCTGGTTTTTATCATGCCTGTCGCATTGTTGTTCAGTAAAGGATATATACGAAAAATGCGCCGTCTGTCGCGCGAGATACGTACGACGGACAGTGAGATTCAAAGTCATTTGCAGGAGAATTTGCAGCATCGTATCCTGCTTCGTACCTTGGAATATACCAGCCAGTCTGTGCATAAGCTGGATGCAGTGCAGTCTGTACTGCAGGATAAGGTAAAGCAGCGTACTGATTTTTCGGTGTTTTCCCGCTCGATGGTGCAGGTCGGTTTTATGACTGGCTATGCTGTTGCCTTTTTATGGGGCGTATTCGGTTTGCGTGAGGGTACGGTAACATTTGGAATGATGGCGGCATTCTTGCAGCTGGTATCGCAGATACAGCGTCCGATGGTGGACTTGAGCCGGCAGATTCCGGCTGCTATCCGGGTACTTACTTCGGCGGAACGTTTGATAGAACTGACTGACTTGCCTTTGGAGGAACGGGGAGAGTCAGTTCGTTTGGAGGGAAACCTGGGTATCCGTATGCACGGAGTGAGCTATACTTATCCGGAGGGGAGCAAGGCTGTGCTGTCTGATTTTACGTATGATTTCAAGCCGGGTAGTCTGACGGCTATTGTGGGAGAAACAGGAGTCGGGAAAAGTACGCTAATCAGGCTGATTCTGGCTTTGTTGCGCCCTGATAGAGGAGATATTGTATTTTATAACGGGCAGCAGGAGGTGGTAGCTTCACCGCTTACACGCTGCAATCTTTCCTACGTGCCTCAGGGGAATACGCTGGTAAGCGGTACCATCCGGGATAATTTGCGGATGGGAAATCCTCATGCCACGGAGGAGGAGCTGAAAGAGGCACTTTATCTGGCGGTGGCAGATTTTGTATTTGATTTGCCGGAAGGGATGGATACGTTATGCGGAGAGCGTGGCTCGGGGCTTAGCGAAGGGCAGGCGCAGCGTATTGCCATTGCACGGGGCTTGCTACGTCCGGGAAGTATCTTGCTGTTGGATGAGCCGACTTCTTCATTGGATAGCGAGACGGAAAAGCTGCTTCTGGCGCGTCTGTCGGACCAGTTGCACGGTAAAACACTTCTTCTGATCAGCCATCGGGAAACGATTGCACAGCTTTGTACTTCTGTGGTCTGGATGAAAAAGCAGCAATAATTCTTATCAAGAATGAAGGCCCTAAATGAAACGCCCTTATTTCCAGTTGCGCACTGGAGATAAGGGCGTTTGTTTTTAGGGGGCTATTGGCTGATGGTTTTGCTTACAGTTTCACTACCAGCTTCTTACCTGAATAAGCTACTTTCTTGTCAGCTTTAACCATGACGGTTTCTGCTGACTGTTTGCCAGGCTGCATCAGCGTGATGCGGAAGTTGCGGCGTTTCAGCATCTTCGGGAATTCACCATTGCGGTCGCTGATGGTCAGTGTGCGTGAGGCATCGTCCCAGCTGAATTTAATGGTGGAGAACATACCCTTTTCGTAGTTATAGTTATCAAACTCGTCTTCGTAGAGCACGAATTCGCCATTGGCTCCCGGGTAAACACAGATGTCCAGGTTATCCCATTTCTTTTCAGTAGCGTACTGTACTTTCGGACCAAGCGGAAGGATACTTCCCGCTTTGATGTAAAGTGGCAGGATGTCAACCGGACATTCGCGCTGGATTTCCTGACCGCCTGTTACAGTTTCGTTAGTCCAGAAATCAATCCATTGAGTACCTTTAGGCAGGTAGACTTTTACCGGAGCAGAAGCTTTCGCTACGTCGGGCACGGTAGTAACTCCCTTGTTACCTTCTACTTTCTTGGTGTAAAGCGGTTCGGTTACCGGACATACTAAGATGTTTTTACCGAACATGTATTCATCGTCCAGCAGGATAGCTTTACGGTCGTTGGCAAAGTCCATTACCAGCGGGCGCATCATGGTACCGTCTTCCTGTACTACGGCTCCATCTAAGCTATATATATAAGGTAAGAGACGGTAGCGAAGTTCGATAATACGTTTCTGTGCATCGTAAGCCCAGTCACCTTCCTTGCCGAAGAGGTCAATTTCATTCATCATCGGTGAAGAACAGTGGTTACGCATCAATGGCATGAAGCAGCCCCACTGGAACCAGCGTACATGCAGTTCCTGATAAGCTACGTTAGTGCAGTCGTTATTGTATTCCCATCCGAAGAAACCTCCTAAGTCCGTGTTCCAGAACGGGATACCGCAAAGTGTGTAGTTCAGTCCGGCCGGAATCTGCTGACGGAGTACATCCCAGCTTGATACCACGTCGCCGCTCCAGCTTAGGGCACCGTAGTGCTGCTGACCCAGGTAACCGGAACGTGTCATCTGGAACACACGTTTATCGTCCGATACGGCACGCTGGTGTTCATAGATACCCCGGTTGTGGTCCAGCGGGAACGCATTGTGTACGGAGCGGAAAGAACCATCGGCTGTCATCAGGTCGAAGTCGCTTTCTTTTGGGTTCAGATGGTCGGGTTCTGTAGAGTCGGTCCACCAGGCATCGATGTTCATTTTATGCAGGTGGCTGAGGTAACGCCAGTACAGGTCACGGGCATCTTTGTTGAACGGGTCGTAAGGATGTGCACCCGATTTCGGAGGCCATGTCTCAAATTTCAGCAAGGCTCCCATCTTGTCCAGTTCCTTGAACTGGTCGGTCCATGGCCCGAAGCTGGCCCATACGGAAATCATCAGGTGCGCATTGTTCTTATGTACGTATTCCACCATTTCTTCCGGGCTTTTGAAGCGAGGTTTCGGATAGCGTGCATTCTTGTCTTCTCCATTCGGAAGGTAGCGAAGTGCTTCCTTGTCGTCCATCTTATTGATGTAGCGTGGATTCACGAATTTCATGGCATTCCAGTTGGAATCACATCCCCAGTACTGCCAGTCCTGTACGATACCATCCAGCGGAATCTGAAGTTTGCGGTATTTGTCGAGTACGCCGCACAGTTCGTCGGGACTCTTGTAGCGTTCGCGGCACTGCCAGTAACCCATGGTCCAGAGCGGGAACATGGTAGCCTTTCCGGTCAGGTCGCGGATGCAGGCGATTACGCCATCCTGTGTGCCGTCTTTGTATAAGAAATAATAATCGGAGCAAAGTCCTACCTGTGAAGAGAAGGAAGTTGCATACGGCGTATCGCTGAAGTCAGAGATACCTGGATTATCCCAGTACACGCCATATCCTTTTTCAGATGTAAAATAGGGGATACAGATATTGGTATTGCCGTTTGACAGGTGAATTTGCTGGTTGCGGTGGTTCATGGCTCCGCTCTGGCGTTGTCCTAATCCGTAGATAGCTTCTTCCGGTTCAAGGCTGAATGCCTGGCTGACGGTAAATGCGTCACGGTTTACGTCCTTGCGCGGAATGAAATTGGTACCTTCCGCTTTTTCCTTTAACAGTGTTTCCCCTTTCAGGTCGGTATAAGTCACCTTTCCGGTAACCACGTCGAGTGTCACTGTCATTTTTCCAGAGGTCATGCATACCGTGTTTCCATTCTGTTTGTAGGAGATTTCTACCTTTTCCGGAGTCTTGATGACCGGATAACTTTTCTTTTCGGGCATTTCAGCCGAAGGATACTTTACGATGCGCACAATAGAAGGAGAGTAGAAAATCACTTCCCCGTTCAATGTGGGCTGTGCAGTCTGGAACTTTCCTCCCTGAGTGGTCTTTTCAAAAGTCTGACCGAAGGAAGACAAACAAGTGGCCAGTGCAGCAAGAAATAAAATCTCTTTTTTCATGTTGAACAAGTTTGTTTTTCGTTAAATCTGAATACAAAGGTTGATGGTTCAAATGTAAAGAGATTCTTTTTAGAGCAGGAGAACAGAATGCGCCAAAGAGCGGTATGAAATGCTTCAGAGAGGGGGCTGATTCATTTTTACCCCTCTTTTGATTCAGATGTATCCCCTTTTTCCTGCTGTTTCTGAAACTCGCTGGGGGTCATTCCGTATTCTTCCTTGAAGCAGGAAGTAAAATATTTCCGGTTGTAATAGCCTAATGCCAGGGCCACTTCGTTCACGGTGGTATGAGGATCTTTTAACATGCGGCAGGCATGTTGCATCTTCACGCGACGGATATACTCTAATGGAGTAAGCCCCGTAATGGCCTTGAGCTTGCGGGTCAATGTGGAGCGTGACATGTTGACTTTTTCTGCCAGATGCTGCACGTCGAATTCAGTTTCACTCAAATTATCTTCTACCGCTTTCAGGATATTTCCTAACAGAATCTCATCCAGTTTGGCAAATTCCATTTCCGAAATACGGACTTCAGTTTGCGGCACAGGCTTTTCATCCAGGTAGGAACGCATTTTCATCAATTCCGCGCTGTCGGCATACAGTTCTTCATTTTTCAGCTTCATCCGGCGGAGGTAGAAACGAAGTCCGACAAAGATTCCGGCTGTCACTATCCATATATAGAAGGCGATGGCCCATCCCGTCTGGTAGAAGGCAGGCAGACGCTCAATGTGAAGTCTCGTGACTTTCTCACTCCATATTCCATACCCGTCGGTCGCTTTCACCTCGAATACGTAGTTTCCGTGAGGCAGGTGCTTGTAGCTGACGGTATGTTGTCCTACGGTGGTGTAGTTCCATTCTTTATCCAGTCCGGCCAGACGATAAGCATAACGTATTTTGCGGGCATTCAGGTAGTCAAGAGATGAAAAATGAATGTCCAGATCATATTCGTCCGGCTGGAGTGTCAGAGAATTTCCGTTCGCTATGGGTTTGCCCATGACATACAGTCCGGTGATAAACGTCGGAATATCCTTGCTGGGCTGGTCAAGGCGGTCGGATGGAGTTACTGCACAGATGCCCGGAATGCCACCGAAATAAATCCGTCCGTCGTGTCCCTTGCAGATGGCTGTAGGGATGAACCGGCGGAGCAGCATGGAATTGTCGGTAGTAAGGTAGGTGGAAAACGAGTGGTTTTTCGGATTATACTCAATCAGTTTCTGGTTGGTATCTATCCACAGATGGCCGTATACGTCAAACTCCAGCTGGTTGACAATGTTTCCGTTCAGTTCGCATAGCCGGGTATGATCCGTCAGTTTTTTTGTCTGCACATTCAAGGCATAGACTCCCCCTTCCTGCGTGCCCATCCAGATGAGGCTGTCTTCCTGCACACTCAGGCAGGTGATAGAGAGAGGAGAAAGAATCTTTCGGCATTCTCCCTTGGGAGACAACTGATAAAGCCCTTTATTCAGTGTTCCAATCCATAGATTTCCCCGCTTGTCTTCCTTGATGGCACTTACCAGTCCTAATGTATCGCAGACCGTATGCCATTGGTTGTTGTGCAGAGAAAAAGCAAACAGCCCGTTGTTGGTACCTGCCCAGAGTGTGCCGTTACGGTCCTCGTAAGTCTGGGTAAAATGTCTTTGGGCCTTTTCCGGAAGGCTCAGGGTGCGGAAGTGCTTCATTTGCATACCTTCCCGTCCGAGTTCATAGATAAGGTTGCACCCTTCAGGTATCACCCATACATTTCCTTCCCTCCGGGCTTCGGTCATTTGCTTGATGGAGCCGAGAGAAAGCGTTTTCAGCGTGGAGAAGTCGTGGTAGAGACTGACTGTATGGTTGGACAGGTCGTACAGCCCGAGTCCTGTTCGTTCCTGTGATATCCACATCTTGCCTTCTCCTGCATCGCAGAGGGCCATGATGGCCGGCTGAAAGCGGACCCGCTGTGGCAGAGCCGGCAGGGAAAATTCCTCCGGAGCGTTTTCCGTGAAATGGATAATGAAACTTTTTCCGTCAAAAGAGGCTACCCAGAGATTACCGTCTTTGTCCTGGTAAATTTCATTCAGCATGTTTCCATATTCAGCCGGCAGACGAAAATCCGTCTGGCGCAAGCAGCGGCGGGCTTCATCGTAGCGCATGGCTATCAGAGAACTTCTGGTAGTCATCCAGAGAATTCCTTCGCGGTTATCCTGCTCCAGGTATAAGATGTCTCCTTCTGCTTCTCCCATAGGATTTACGGGAAGTGGAGAGTAGGTATAAATGGAATCTTTGGGTGCGGAAGGGTCGAAGAGCAACAGACCGTCGGAACTGGTGCCTACCCAGAAATAATTACGGGTACGGTCCTGAACGATGCAAGTCAGGTTTCGTCCTGAAGGCGGATTGGCATAACGGGTAAAAGTGTCTGTCTTTTTATCGTAGCGATAGATACCTTCCCTTCCTACGGTAATCAGAATCTGTTTCTGCCGGCTTTCGCAGAAACCGGCCATCCATGAGGATTTTCCTTCATGGTCGTATAGCAGGTAGGTTTTCTGTAATTTCCCCTCAGTGTTGTATCTCAGCAGTTTATGCCCCGTAGCTATCCACATAGCCCCGTCGGATGTTTTCCGTATGTTGTAGATAAAACTTGTCTGTAGCCGTTCAGCGTCCAACGGTGTAACCTGTCTGCTGGTTTTGTCCAGCATGTAGGCTCCATGGTCGGTTCCAAACCAGATTCTTCCCCTTTCATCTTCGGCAATGGACTGGATGGTGTTGTCATTCAGCAGTCCCGGGGTATTGATGTCGGAACGGATGACATTAATCTGGTATCCGTCGTCGCAGCAAAGACCGTTCACTGTGCCATACCACATCAGTCCTTCGCTGTCCTGAAAAATGCGGTGTATGGCACTGACCGGAAGCTGGGGCAGGGAAGGCACGGGAGTAATCCGGATATTCGAAGCGGCTTGTATGGTAATTTCTATCAGACTGAAAATGAGTAAAAAACAAAATCTTTTCATGGGTTTTTTCAGGACGCTAAAAAACGCAAGTGCGTTTGCTCTAAAACGCAAGTACGTTTTGATTGAAACGCAAGTGCGTTTTACCTAAAACACAAGTGCGTTTTAATTCAAACGCTTTGGCGTTTTCCTTTAAACGTAAGTGCGTTTTTTCAGGTATTTTGAACGAAAATCTCTTATAATTTATAATCGTTTGTTTATTAATGCTTTATCCGTTGTTCCGATATTCAAGCGGGCTCATTCCTACATAACGTTTGAAGTATTTCCCGAAGAACGATACATTGGCAAAATTCAGTGAGTCGGAAATGTTCTGGATGGAAAGCTGGGAAGACTTCAATTGCGATTTGGCATCCATGATGACCATAGACGAAATAATGTCTACACAGGTCTTTCCCGTAATCTGCTTCATGGTAGTGCAAAGATGGGCATGCGTAATCTGTAGCTTTTCAGCATACCAGGCTACGTTTCGTGTCTGATTGTAATGTTGCATGACCAGCTGGGCAAAGTTACGGCAAATCAGTTCACTTTTTGATAACGGATGTACTTCGTCGGTCTTGTTCCGATAGAGGATGGATATACCTTTATGTATGTCGGCATACAGATTGGTCGCAATTTCCGGTCTGATTTTCTCCGGAAGGAATTCATACATCTTGATAAGCAGCTGCATGTACTCCTCCATCATTTTGGCACCTTCCGGCTTTAGATTGATAACGGGACGCCCCAGTGTGATGTACATCGTATCCAGAAAAGAATGCGACTGAAGATTGTGTTCCATAAACTGAGAAGAGAATCCTCCGAAGTAGATGTTCAGGTCTCCCTTGATGTCGTTTATCTGAAAGATACTTCCTGGGGTAAGTACGATAAAGTCGTTGGGCTCTACCGTTATCTTGTTGAGATTGACCGAGGCTTCCACTTCTCCGGAAGTACAAAGTACGAAAATCTCGCATTTCAGGCGCACCGGATAGTTTCTGTACAGCCCTAACAGCTCTTTACTGATGCCGGTGCCTACCAGCCATTCTTCGGGCAGATCTATTTTAGGTAATTCTTTTTCCATTTTATTCTGTTTTTTATTTATTGCATGCTTCCACCACTCTTGTTGTCTCCGCCTGCCTTTACGTCATCATTTGTAATGCTACGCTGTGTCTTTTTCACCTGGGTTTTCAATTCGCCGAACCGCCAGCTGATGCTGATGCCGTATCTGCGTGAGGGATAACTGTTTTTTGACCATGAGCGGAACGTGTCTGTCCACACCTCATTGCTATAGGAGTTGTATTTCTGGAAGATATTGCTGGCAAAAAGCGAAATATTCAGCCGTTTGTCTTTCAGGAAAGAACGGTTCAGGTTGACACCGTAATAGTAGAAGGAAGAACCTTTTCCTTGCAGGGATATGTAAGGAGTGCTTCCTCCACCGTAAAAGCTGAGACGCAGCTCCCAGGGGATAGTCTGCTGTATGTTGGCAAACACCTCACCGGCAAATCCACTGTTGCGTGAGTTCAGCTCCTTACTCTGGTAGTCAGAATAGCTTCCGCTGGTATTGAGTGAGAGGCGGGTAGTATTGCCCGGATTCCAGTTCATCCATAAGGCCAGACGTGTACGCTGGCTCTTGCCTACATTGCCGTAGGTATTCTCCTGTACCCCATTGTTCATGAAGGAGTAGCGCTCAATACCGTTGTTGGTAAACGTATAAGTAAGGTTGGCATTCAGGCTGAACTTGGCACTGAAGGTATTGAAGGTCATTCCAAGAATGTGTGCCTTTTCTGTGTCCAGGTCCGGATTACCGTAGCTGATGGAAGTCGGGTTGCTGGTATCGCGGAAAGGATTCAGGTACCATATTCCCGGACGGTTGATACGCATGTTGTAGTTGGCACGCAGGGTAGCGCTTGTACCTAACATATAAGACAGATTCAGGGTAGGAACCACGTCATCGAATCCGGTTTTGAAATTGCGTTCGGGTATATAGTCATATTCTACGTCCATGAACGTATGTTCGTAGCGCACACCAGCTTTTGCTCCGAATTTCTTCCATTTCAACTGATAGTCAGCGTATGCTGCCAGGATGTGCTGTCCCTGCTGGTATTTGCTTGAAAGGTCCTGGCTGGCTTCCATCTCGCCTTGGGTGTTTTCCAGAAAATACCGACTGTCACTGTAATTTTCACGGAAAATGTATTTCATACCGGCGTCTATGTAGTGCTTCTCATTCAGCGGATTGACATAATCAATCTGTGCCGTATGCTCTGCCGTATGCGCATCGTTGTCGAAATACTGGTGAAGCAGGTTGAAGGGGACGTCTTTCATTTCGTCATAGTCGGTATCGGCTTCATTGTTGTTCGGCGAGTTGTTGAACTTGTAGGACAACGTGAGGTATTCTCCTTTCTTCTTGAAAGAATGCTGGTAGTCAGCATTGATACCGATGTTTCCAAACTGACTGATTGACCGATTGAGAGTCTGGTAACTGTAGCGTTCTTTCCAGTCATTGTCGCTCATGATGGTACGCGAATCGCCGTGTGTGTCAAATTTCCCTCCAAAAACATTGGCTGAAAACGTAATCAGGTTCAGGGTGTCTATCTCATAACTTCCTTCAATGTTGCCGAACTGGAAATTCCCTGTACTCTTGGAAGAACCTTGTGTCAGCAGGTGACGGTAGTCGGTAGACGTGAAATCTTCACGTTCGCTGTCAGAAAGGCTGCGGGGCTGGTTCTGATGGTTATATGAGTAATTTCCGGTGAGGGTAAGCTTTCCTACCTGCACTGTTCCGTAGCCATATCCCGACAGTCCCATGTTATTGATATTGGTTCCGAGCGTAACATTGTATCCCTGCATCTTGGCATCGGTCGTAATGATGTTCAGGATACCTCCGATACCTTCTGCGTCGTATTTGGCTCCCGGTTCCGTTATCACTTCGATGGACTTGACGGAGTTGGCTGGCAGGCTGCGGAGCACCTCCTTCGGGTTGTTGCTCATCAGCGTATTGGGCTTTCCGTTTACATGTACCTTGAAATTGCTGGAGCCGTTGACTTGTATGTTGTCCTCTCCATCGACGGTGACGAGCGGTACCTTTCGCAGCATTTCGAGGGTGGTATTGGTTTTGGAGTCAGGATCATCTTCTATGCTGTAAGAAATTTTGTCAATTTCCGCTTTTACAAGGGGTTTCTGGGCTACTACTTCCACGCCTTTCAGCATTTGGGTATCATCGCAGGTATAAAGTGTGCCCAGGTCGGCCACCCGCTGGTTATTGGTGATGGTAAAACGGCGGACTACTGTACGTTTTCCTACCGAAGTGATTTGCAGGGTATAATTTCCGGTTTGTGGTAACTTCTCCTGAAATTTTCCTTTCGCATCGGTCACATTCATTCTGACCGGTTTCTCCGGCGATTTGTCGAGCGTAATGCGTATGGTGGCATAGGGTTCGCTTTCATGTGTCAGTGAGTCGACAAGTATACCTTTCACGGAAAATTGTGCGTGAACATTACAAATGCTTAGAATCAGAAATGTAAAGATGCCTGTAAATTGTGCAAGAATTTTGTGTTTCATAAAAAAGGTGCGTGGTTGCGGTTTTTGGTTTCTTGTTTGTTTCAAGTTGCCCAAAGATAGGGAAAAAATAAACTGCTTCTGTAGGTGGTAATTTAAAAATATGAAAAGGTGTGATAAAAGAAGTAATGGTATATTTTAAAAATAGACCATTGATGGGTTGTAAAAGTGCTACTTTTTAGTTAATTATCAAGGCTATTTGGACAATTTCCTTTTGCTGGCTTTAAAAATCAGCCAAAAATAAAATAAATAGACCTTGTGAGGGTTTGGGAATTGGTGTTACTTTGCACGCGGAAAAATAGTGTTCCGTATAAGTTTAAAGAAACTGATATATTTGATGTTTGCTGCAATGAATCTAAAAAAGAGAGTAATACTCATTTACAGCTTATTATCTTTGATTTTAGTGTCCTGCGCTAAAGAGGATACAGCAAAGAATAATGGAATGGGTACTTTTACAATGAAGCTGAATGCGACTAGTGAAGTGATAGGTCTGAATGAAAAATCGCGCGCAGAAGAAGCTGGTGAAGGTGAAACATTGATTCTGCCCGATGTGAATGATTTCTCGGTTAGCATTTCTTCTTTAGGAGAACAGGTTTGTGGATGGAGTTCTTACAAAGACATGAGTGAGGAAGAAATGCCTGAATTACGCGTAGGTACTTATCAAGTAAAAGCTTGGTACGGAGATGTGTCAAAGGAAGGATTTGAATTACCTTATTTTGAAGGAAATCAGGAGTTTGTTATAAAGAAAAATGAAACGACTCCAGTAGAGGTGACTTGTTATTTGGGCAATGCTCAAGTGAAAGTTAATTATACCGATGAGTTTAAAAACTATTTTTCTGATTACTCTGCCGTAATGGCTACTTCATTAGGTAATGAGGTGGAATATGTAAAAGATGAGACTCGGGCTGCTTATTTCTCTCCGGGAGAGTTGATTGCAAAAGTAAAAGTGAAAAAGTCTGGCCAGTCAACAGAGGCTGTTTATCAGGCTAAAGTGTTTACTGCAGAGTCTCGCCATATCTATACGCTGACGTTGGATGTGGATGCGGGTTCGGCTACTATGACGGTTTCTTTTTCTGAGGATGTCGCAGGAGAAGAAGTCCGATTCGACGTGTCGGATACAGCTTTGAATGCACCGGCACCTTATTTTAAAGCTAATGGTTTTACAGATAATGTTCCTCTTGAGCCGATTGAAGGTGCAGAACAGAAAGAACAGGTTACAGCTTATGTGAATGCGGTGGCAGGTATTCAGTCTTGTCGTTTGACTACTACTTCAGACTTCCTTTCAAAAAAAGGATGGCCTGCTGTAGTCGATTTGGCTGCTTCTGGAGAATATGCTTCCATTTTAACAGAGATGGGCTTGAAAACGAAAGGTTTGGAAGGAAATCGTGCCCAGATGGCTCAGGTAGATTTTACCACATTGATTGCAAATTTACCGGCTGGTGGAAAGCATGATTTCAAGCTGGAGGCTACGGATATATATGGTAAAGTTTCTGAACCTCCGTTGGTATTGACTGTGACTCCCCAAGGATGTGAGTTCTCTGTGGCTGCGTCTACGGTAGAGGCTCCTTTTTACGGGAATACTTGTCAGGTGAATGTATCATTTAAAGATGGAAATCCGGCAAACGTACATTTTCAACTGGCAGAAGGAAAACAGGATTTGGAATTTGTGCGTGCTGAAGAATTGCCATCGGAAGAAGGTCGGAAAGTCTATACGGTTTATTTGAAGGCACCTGAAACAGTGAAGTTTATAAATCCATTTAAAGTCTCTGCATCTTACTTAAGTTATATAAAAGAAACAGGAGAACTTCCTGTGAGTATGGGTATTTTAGTGGATAACCCAGGGGACGTGTGGGCTAAGAAAGCTGTGTTTCATGTATATAATGAAACTGCTTTGGCTGATATAAAACTACAGAAACAGCAGGGCGGTTCCTGGATGGATGTGACAACTGAGGTTAATGGCAGCTATGGCCTGACGGCGAAGGGGCTGGAGTCGGGGTCCTCAGTGAAGTTACGTGCCGTAAAAGGGAAGGAGTATTCTAATTCTGTGGACATCGTGACGGAAGAGGAGTTGCAAATACCTAATTCTGACTTTGAACAGTGGTCAGTGCAAGAAGTATGGTATCAAACAATCTTTATGTCTGGTGGAGAACATATTTATTCATATTATCTGTCTGGTGGTTCTTCTGAGGATAAATGGTGGAGTACTTTTAATGATATGACGACTCAGCAACAGAGTGGCGTCGCTTCTTGGTATTATTGTGCTTATCCTGGCACAATGCCTACTAATGCAAGTGAAATGCATACGGCTACCTGGCATTGGAATAATCATGGAGGAACCTCCCTGTCAACAGGTGCCTATGAGGGAAATGTAGCTGCTGAAATAGCGACTGTGGGATATGGAGCGAACAACTGGTCTGCAATAAGTCATAATACGAAGTACAGACAGGCCGGGTATTTGTATCTTGGTACATTTAACCGGGATACACAGGAAAAGAATATGACCCATACTTTTACTTCTCGTCCTGATGCGATACAGTTCTATTATAAGTTTTATTCTTATAATGGAGAGACAACTAAAGTGTATGCGAAATTGTATGATGTAAACCGGAATCTGATAGGACAGGGAGAACTTAGAATTACGCAATCCATAGATACATACACTCAAGGACGAGTTGGTATCTCTTATGAGCAAAAAGCAAAAGCGTCTTATATTGAACTGGTATTTATGTCGACAGATGCAACTTCACCGGGAACGAAGGATATTCAAGGAAGTAAAGGGGCGTTTAATGCTGGTTACGGTGACTCACGTCATGTAGGTAGTATTCTGACAGTGGACAATGTAAAATTAATTTATGAATAAAATAAACCTAACTTATATGAAGAAACAGATTTATTTCTTATTAAGCTTGTTCGCAGTTGTTTTATTGACAACAGCTTGTCATAGTGAAAAGGTGGATTATGAGATAAAGCAGGAGGGGCAGTTGAACTTGTCTTCTTTGCAGTTGACTCCTAATACGGACCCGTTGGTTACAGAATCACGTGTAGCGGCAGAATTAAATGATTATATTGTGGAAGTGTATACTGAAGCGGGAGAACTTGTGAGTTCATGGAAGTACGCTGAGATGCCGGAAGTGTATACACTGAAAATAGGGAAATATAAGATTGTGGCACATGCTCCTGTTACGGAAGGTGCGGCTTTTGATACACCTTATTGTGAAGGAGAATCAAAAGTGTTTGAAATTACGCAAGATAACTTGACGGATGTGGGAGAAGTGGCATGTACACTGCATAATGTGAAGGTTACTATCAATTATGCTGATAATCTAAAACCTTTATTGGGCGATGATGCGAAGGTGACAGTTAAAATAGATTCGGAGTCACTGGAATATGGAAAGGATGAAACTCGTTCGGGGTTCTTTCATTGTACAGAAACGAATACGGTTGATGTGATTTTTTCTGGTACAGTGGATGGAGTTGCGGAGAATGTAACCAAATCGTATACAGGTGTAGCGTTAGGCACAGAGCTGATAGTTACATATAATTTGATTGATGCGGTGTTTGTGGATCCTGGTACAGGAGGAAGTGCTTCTGTAAACGGTTTAAAACTGGATGCGACTTGCACATCGGTAACTATAGAGGGATCGGTTCGTCCTGAAGAAGATGAAATTTTAGATTTTGGAATTCCTTCCATTGTAGGAGAAGGGTTTGATTTGAGTCAGCCTGTCACGGATTTGTCTCAGGAAGTGGTAGTAGACTTACTGGCTCCAGAAGGGGCAGCACATGTATTTGTGGAAATAACTTCTGATAATGCGGAATTTAGTGGAGTAATTGCAGAAATGTTTCCTCAGAATCCTTTTGATTTGGCTGAACCTGGTGAGGCTGAAGAAAACTTAAATAATTTGGGCTTGCCTATAAAAGATGCTGTTATCGGTCAGCAAAAGGTGATTTTTGATGTGACGCAGTTTGTGGGCTTGTTGGGTGGATTCCCTGGAGTGCATCAGTTCAAATTGACAGTAGAAGATGTGAATGGGGAGAAGGCGGAAGCTACTCTGACCATAGACAGTAGTAATGCATAGTAAAATTTGGAAGGTGATGAAAAGAATTTTCTTAATAATTGGAATCATATCTTCGCTTTGTGCCTGCCGCCAGGAAAATCGCTATCTGAGTGAAGGAGAGGGAGCGTTGAACTTGCAGGTTACTGTGGGGGAGGCCGTAGAGGTGGTGTCCAGAGCATCTCTTGGAAATGAAGAAATAGAAGCCTTGAAGAATGATTGTAAAGTTCGTATTTATGAAGGCAACAAGTTGATAAGAAAATATTCTTCCTGGAGTTCTGTTCCAGAGAAAATAGATTTATCAGCTGGGACCGACTATCGGGTACGGGTCGTTGCCGGCGATTCAGTCTCGGCGTCGTTCGATAAAAAATTTTATGAAGGGATAGAGACTTTTTCTGTGCTTGACGGACAGACGACTTCTGTAAAGGTGAATTGTAATATTGTCAATACGTTGGTAAAGGTGAATTTTAGTGAGGATATGAAGACGTATTTGGCTTCAGGTACAGTAACAGTGTCGGTTGATGCGACCGATGGTGCCTTAGATTATAGTTGGAGTGAGAAGGAACAGGATTCGTATGTAGGATATTATATGCTGCCTTCTGGAAAAGAATATTTGACTTGTGTCTTTAGTGCTACAACAAAGACTGGAAAAAAAATTACTCAGACGGATAAGATAGAGTCGGCCAAGGCTTCTACTTTATATACGTTAAATTATGAACTCAGTTCTGAGGAACCTGAACGTCCGACAGATGAAGGGGGAGTCTTCTTTTCGTTGAAAGTGGATGAAACTCCGCTTTATAAACAGGAGGAAGAGATTGGGATTTATCGTCGCCCGGTAATTCGGGTGATGTCGGGAGACGAGGAAATTAGCACAGATTCTCCTTGGTTTCTTAGTTTGAACTCTTCTGTTTCACCTAAGGTGATTATGACTGGTTCTTCTGCCTTGAAGACTGCTTCTGTAGCGGGAACATTATTGGAAAAGTTGGGATTTTCTGGTGCGATTGATTTGTTCTCATCAGAATCTGTTGGAGCTTTGCAACAGAAAGAGATTACATTGACATTTCCGGAAGAGGCTCAGGGAAGACAGATTGTCATGGATTGGGGGAGTTCTTGGAATGAGTTGCTGAAAGAAGAAACCGTGTATTCATTGGGATATGTACTGACAGATGAACAGGGAAAGCAATGTGAACTTGACTGGCAGATTGTGGTTTCGGATATGAATGCACAAGCCGTTGAAATTCCTCGTTTTGAAACTTGGGCAGACCGAACCGTCTTTTATGGAGAGGTGATTGAAGGACATACTTCGGAGGCAGGAACTGTATATAGCTTCCAGTATCGTAAGAAGGGAGAAGAAGCTTGGAGTCAGAATATTCCGGCTGTTCTTTCTGGACAGACAATCAAGTCGGATGTGTTGAAAGGACTTACTCCGGGAACTACTTATGAATATCGTATTTTGGAGGATACAAAAATTTCAAATATTGTTTGTGAGGTAACTACAGAGGAAGCCTCTGTATTGCCGAACAGTGGTTTTGAAAATTGGTCGGGAGATGTTCCTAAATTAATATATGGATCGGGTGAAACTATGTTTTGGGATTCAGGAAATCATGGTTCTCAGAAGGTTAGCCGTAATGTGACGACACCTGATGCTACGGTGAGACACAGTGGTAATTACTCTGCTAAATTATCGTCTATTTATGCAAGTATGTTGGGAATAGGACAGTTTGCAGCAGGTAATATATTTATCGGACAATATCTTGATACTCAGATGGATGGGCTTACCGGACACGGCGTCTTGGGATTAGGGCGTCCGTTTGCTTCTCGTCCTTTAGCTTTACGAGGATATATACGCTACATAAGTGGCAATGTAGATAAAGGAGGAGACAAAATAGCGAATGGTACTCAGGATAAAGGTATCATTTATGTAGCTTTGACAGATGGCGAAGGAGAAGAGTTCAACGGAACTCGCTGGTCGTTTGTGATAAAGACAAAAGAAAGTAAGTTCTTTGATAAAAATGGAGCTAATGTAGTGGCTTATGGAGATAAGATATGGGAGGCTTCTACAGAAGGTGAGGGTATGCATGAATTCATTATACCTTTTGAATATAAGAGTATGGAAAGAATTCCAAACCGGATTATGCTGGTTGCTGCCGCTAGTCAATTTGGAGACTATTTCCAAGGAAGCACCGGTAGCGTGATGTGGCTTGACGACCTGGAGTTGATATATGAAGAAAGTAAATTACCTGAAAATTTGAGATAAGTGAAGAAATTTATATTCCTTTTAAGTCTCTTGTGCTTGACCTTGTCGGTTCAGGCACAAGAGGGAAAGAAAAAGATAGCCGATAACGTATTTGTGCCTAAAGGACAATGGATTGTGGGTAGTTCTGTATCGTATTCTGAGCATACAGAAGAAAACTATCAGTTTTTAATTATTGATAAGTTCAATTCCGATGGATATTCTTTTAAAGTAAGTCCGTTGGTTGTTTATGGTTTGAAAGATAACTTAGCTATGGGAGGACGTTTTTCTTATGGACGTACTTTGACCAAATTTGATAATCTGAATTTTGATTTGGGAGATGATCTTTCAATTAATTTGAACGATACGTATGAACTGACGCATTCATACACTGTAATGGCTATCATGCGAAATTACATCAATTTGGGAAGTAGCAAACGATTTGCATTGTTTGCAGAAACACAGTTGAAATTTGGAGGTAGTCAGTCAAAACTTGTGACTAAATCAGGGCAGGAAGTGAGTGGAACCTATTCCACTTCTACTGATTTGGGTATTGGTGTTTCTCCGGGTATTGTTGCTTTTGTAAATAACTATACGGCTGTAGAAGTGAGTGTGGGAGTTCTAGGTGTGGATTTTGGCAAAGTACATCAGAAAAAAGACCAGATTTATACTGCAGATCGTTCTTCCAGTTCTGCAAATTTTCGTATTAACTTATTTTCTATTGGCTTAGGTATAGCCTTTTATTTGTAACAGAATGAGAAAGATAATATTATTCCTTTTCTTGTGCTTGGGAGTAAGTGTACAGAAAACTTTGTCCCAAGTACGCGATACGATTGTGATACATGATACGGTGTATGTTGAGAAACCTAAGAAAAAACCAATAACAGTAGATTCAAACAATCTGATTAAAATGAAGGCAATCGGTCGTTATGACCGTGGAATCTTGAACTATCGTTTTGTTCCCAAAGGAAAATGGATTGGAGGATTAACTTTCTCGTACGTGAACCTGGATAGTGATAACAGTAGTATGTTATATTCAATTCTGGGTGATATAGACGCTACTTTTACAATGAAATCAATTCATCCGTTTGTGGGATATGCACTGAAAGACAATGTGGTGGTGGGAGCCAAGTTTGGTTACAGCCATATTGTGGGTGATTTGGGTAATATAGATTTGAATCTGGGAGATGATTTGAGCTTTAATATAGGCAATATGCGTTATACGGAAGATATGTATTCCTTTGGGGTTTTTAATCGCTCTTATGTGGGATTGGATGAAAATGGAATATTCGGATTGTTTAATGAAACAGCTTTGACTTATAAGCGGGGAACATCGAACTTTTCAGATGGAGAAGGAGATAGTATGACTCATACGGAGACAGATGTGAATGAGATACATCTGGGGATTAATCCGGGAGTAGCCGTTTACATTACTAAAAATGTGTGTGCAGAAATGTCTTTTGGAGTTGCCGGGTTTAAGTATCGTTGGGAAAAACAACGAGATGAGTCTGGAGCGGTAGGAAAAAGAAATAGTAGTGGCGCTAATTTTAAGATTAATCTTTTTAATATTAATATTGGTATAACCTTTTGTATGTAATTATGTGGAATACATTATATAGAATTATTATCGGTGTAATGCTGGCCGGGAGTCTGAGTTGTTGCATAAAAAATGACATTCCTTTTGCAAAAGTCCCTCTTGCTATTACAGGCATAGAAGTGGAGGGGCAGACGGGAAGTGCTGTTATTTCGGAAAGTGAGAGTACGGTAACTGTTACTTTACAGGAAACAGTCAACCCGAAAAAGGTGATGTTGAAAACTTTTACTTATACAGAAAAGGCTTCCTCTACTTTGACGGCAGGTACTGAGATTGATTTAAGTCAGCCTTATGAGGTTACTTTATCCTTGTATCAAGATTATAAATGGAAAATAATCGGAAATCAGCCTATTGTCCGTCGCATGATAATTGATGGGCAGCTTGGAAATTCTGAATTTGATGTAGAGAATCATTTGGCTACTGCTTCTATTCGGAAAAGTGCTGATTTGAAAGATATTGTTCTGTCTGATTTAAAATTGGGACCAGAAGGGGCTTTGAATGATGGGGTGGCTGGAACTCCTGAAGTTCAATGGACATTTTATCGTGATTTTGCCCAAGCATCTGTACATGTGACTTTTAGTGATTTTGTGGATGAGACTTGGACTCTCCGCGTTTACAAAAGTGATAAGGATGTGGTTACAGAATCTGCTGATGGATGGGTTAATGTGGCATGGTTATATGGTGCTGGTGTGGCCGAAACTGAATGTGGCTTTGATATTCGTGAAGATGGAAGTGAAGACTGGACACGTGTAGATCAGAAGTATGTGACCATGGATGGAGGTAAATTTACAGCTCGTGTTCCCCATTTGAAGGCGAATACTACTTATGAATGTCGCGCTTACTCTGGCAATCAGGTCGGAGATGTGGTAACTTTCTCTACCACGGAAACAGGGTCTGTACCTAATATGGGATTTGAAGACTGGATAGATAACGGTGGTAAGAATGGTAAAGCTATATGTCCTTGGAGTGGAGATGGTGCTAGTTTTTGGGATACGGGAAATCATGGCAGTACGACAGTCGGTACTACAAATGTAACAGTATATACAGAAGATGCCTGCCAAGGAAGTAAAGCGGCAAAGTTAAGTTCACAAAATGTATTCGGAATTTTTGCTGCAGGAAATTTATTTGTAGGTGAGTATAAAAAAACAGATGCTCCCAATGGAGTTTTAGGATTTGGACGAGAGTTTAAATCTTATCCTACTCGTTTAAAGGGAATGTTTAAGTATCAGACTGCTTCCATTACACAGGCAGGACCACGTTTTGAGAATTTACTTGGAACTACTGATGAATGTATTGTTTGGGTTGCACTGGGAGATTGGAATTTGCAAGAGAATGCTGAAACAGGTGTAAAGACAGCTGTTGAAGTCCGTACAGATAAAGGAGGGAATAATGGTCAATATTTTGATAAAAATGACCCTCATATTATTGCATACGGTGAGATGACATGTGGAGAAAATGTAAATGAGTACACTCCTTTCTCTGTGGAACTTGAGTATAGAGCGACGAATAGGAAACCTACAGCTTTGCTGATTGTTTGTTCTGCCAGCAAATATGGAGATTATTTTACAGGGGCTCCAGGGGCTACTATGTGGGTGGATGATTTTAGCTTGGAATATGATTATGATGATTAGTCAGTAAGGGTATTGTAAAAAAAATTATAGCTGAATTTAGTTATACCATGGTAAACAGGTGTATCACTTTATTTGTTAGTAATAGATGCAACAAACTGGATGCCAGGGATACCAGTCCCACGGGAGATGGAAAAACATGCTGGGAGGCTTCTTCTTCGAACCTGATGCACTGGTGGCTGAATGCGAACCGTAGTTATGTGGAACGTTATCTGGAATACAAACGTCGTCTGAACCCGGAATTTTCGATTCCTTCGGCTTATCCGGATTCGAAGCATAGTGAGATTTATCAAGGGTTTAGTAACCGTTTTGGTAATCAGTCGGGGTATATCGTATCGGGTGTAAACTGGTTCTTGTCAGGAATCTGCAACTGGGTGATGTATCCTCAGAATGTGCCGGAACAGGAAAATGCGGGCTTTTTTTTTGATGTGCTCGGTCGAAATTCGCTGGTGAAGCAGTATGGCAACGGCTATATGACGAAGGAGGAGTTTAATAATGCCATCAAATTGGCAAGGAAGCAGGGAATGGCCGTCGGATTGGATATTTTTATTCAGGGAGGCGGGCATGCCATAAATCTTTGGGGAGCTGAGTTTGATGAGAAGGGAGAGGTGAGTACGATTTATCTGGTAGATAACAATGACGGGAATTTGGGTGACTGGCTTTACAAGGCTAAAATTGTGTATGAGCAGGATGCTTCAAGTGGAGCTTTGTTTACTTATATGAAATGGGTTTATAATGAAGACTTGAAGATAAAAATTATGGATTTGGTACTGTTGGATAAAGGTACTTCTTATTGGGAGTCATTCTTTAAAAACAAAAACGGGTGAAACTTGAAAGTTCAAGTCCCACCCGGATTTATAAATTAAGAATTAAAGTTTTATACGATGCCTTGAGCCATCATAGCGTTAGCTACTTTCATGAAGCCGGCTACGTTAGCACCCTTCACATAGTTGATATAACCATCGGGTTCTGTACCGTATTTCACGCAAGCTTCGTGGATGTTCTTCATGATGCTCTTCAGTTTTTCGTCTACTTCTTCCTGACTCCAGCTCAGCTTGATAGAGTTCTGAGTCATTTCCAGACCTGATACAGATACACCACCTGCATTGGCTGCCTTACCCGGAGCGTAAAGAATCTTCGCATCCTGGAATACACGGATTGCTTCTGGAGTAGAAGGCATGTTGGCTCCTTCTGATACAGCAAATACGCCGTTTGCTACCAGTGCTTTAGCATCGTCACCGTTGATTTCATTCTGAGTGGCAGAAGGAAGAGCGATGTCTGCTTTTTCATTCCATGGACGAGCACCTGCTACATACTTGCAACCGTATTTTTCTGCATATTCACGGATACGTCCGCGATAGAGGTTCTTCAATTCCATGATGTAATCCAGTTTTTCGCGGTCGATACCGTCCGGATCATAGATGTAACCGTCAGAGTCGGACATGGTAACTACTTTAGCACCCAACTGAATCAGTTTTTCTACAGTATACTGTGCTACGTTTCCTGAACCAGATACCAGACAAGTCTTACCCTTGATGTCGATGTTACGAGTTTTCAGCATTTCCAGCAAGAAATAGATGTTACCGTAACCTGTAGCTTCCGGACGGATAAGTGAACCACCAAATTCACGTCCTTTACCAGTCAATACACCGCTAAATTCGCGAGTCAGTTTTTTGTACATACCAAACATGTAACCTACTTCACGGCCACCTACACCTATATCACCGGCAGGAACGTCAGTTTCAGGACCGATGTGGCGCCACAATTCCAGCATGAATGCCTGGCAGAAACGCATTACTTCTGCATTTGACTTACCACGTGGAGAGAAGTCTGATCCACCTTTGCCACCACCCATCGGAAGAGTAGTCAGTGAGTTCTTGAAGGTCTGTTCGAATGCCAGGAACTTCAAAATTCCCAGGTTTACAGAGCTGTGGAAACGGATACCGCCTTTGTACGGGCCGATAGCGTTGTTGTGTTGTACACGGTAACCCATGTTGGTCTGGATGTTACCTTTATCGTCCATCCAAGTGACACGGAACTGATATACGCGATCTGGAATACACAGACGTTCAATCAAGTTTACTTTGTCGAATTCAGGGTGTTTGTTGTATTCCTCTTCGATAGTTCCTAACACTTCTTCTACTGCCTGATGATACTCAGGTTCATTGGGGAATCTTCTTTTCAGATCTTCCAGAACTTTAGCTGCATTCATAATTAAAAAGATTATCTGTCTTATTTATTGGTTTTGAAAAATCACAGTAATATGTTTCTTCTTGTTTGATGTGCCAAAAATATAGATAAAAATTTATTTATGCAACAATAAATCAAGAAAAGTGAGAAAAAAGCGTCAAAAATCCTTTTTTATCTATTTATTCGTGTTCATTTGTTTCTACTTTTCAGCGATTTGATGATAGGGATAAACACCAGGGCACCCGATATGAGTATCATAATGACAAGCGGACCGTCTATTCTGGGAGCAGAGGTAAGCACCAGGAAGCAGAGGGCGGCCCAGCACAGGGTGAGTACGACACATTGTGTCTGATTGAGTGGTTTTCTCATGGCTGATGGAAAAATGACACACGGAGGAACGGTGGCAAGGCTGGATGTTCCGGGCTTGCGGCTGTTCCTCCGTGCGGGGTTAGATAAATCGGTAAATGCGGCTTATTGCGCCTTTTTCTTCTTGTCGACAATGGCATCAATGCAGGCAATGGCGGTGATGTTGACAATGTCGCGCACGGAACTTTCAATGTCGGTGAAGTGGATTGGTTTGTTCAATCCCATCTGAATCGGGCCGATGACTTCGGTTTCACTCATGCTTTGGATGAGCTGGTAGGTTGCATTAGCTGAACTCAGGTTAGGGAATACCAATGTGTTTACTTCTTTTCCTTTTAAGCGTGTGAAAGGATATTTCTCATCGCGAAGGGCATTGTTCAAGGCAAATTTCACTTGCATTTCACCGTCAATGGCCAAATCCGGATATTCCTGGTGCAGCTGGTTGATGGCTTCGTGTACCTTTGCCGGACTTCCTTCTGCATCGGAACCGAAGTTAGAGTAAGACAGCATAGCCATTACCGGTTCCTGGTTGAAGAAACGTACAGCCTTGGCCGACAGTTTGGCAATGTCTATCAAAGTGTCTGTGTCTGGGTGACGGTTAATCAATGTATCGGCAATGAAATAAGTTCCTTTCTTGGAGTTCAGGATGTGCATGGTTCCGAAATGCTTGTATCCCGGCTGGATGCCGATAACTTCCTTGGCCACCTTGATGGTGTTGGAGTATTTGGTGTACAATCCGGTAACGAATGCATCTGCTTCACCGGTTTCCACCATCATCATGCCGAAATAGTTGCGTTCGAACATCTTGTCGTTGGCTTCCTGGAAATTGGCACCTTCGCGGGCACGTTTTTCGCAGAGGATACGGGCATAACGTTCGCGGCGTTCAGATTCACGGTCGTGGCGCAGGTTGACTATTTCAATGCCTTCCAGGCTCAGGTCGAGTTCCTTGGCCAGCTTTTCGATACGTTCTTCATTGCCCAGAAGGATAGGATGGCAGATGCCTTCTGCCTTGGCTTCTACGGCAGCCTTTAACATGTTGGGATGGATGCCTTCTGCGAAAACCACACGCTGCGGGTTGCTGCGGGCCGTTTCATACAACTGGCGGGTCAGTTTGTTTTCCTGTCCCATCAGTTCTCTCAGGTGGTTCTTGTATTCTTCCCAGTCGGTAATCTGCTTGCGGGCCACTCCCGATTCCATGGCGGCCTTTGCTACGGCCATGGACACTTCGGTAATCAGACGCGGGTCGACCGGTTTCGGGATGAAGTATTCGGGGCCGAAACTCAGGTTGTTTACGTGGTAGGCTTCATTGACTACATCGGGCACCGGTTTCTTTGCCAGGTTGGCGATGGCGTGTACGGCAGCCAGTTTCATTTCTTCGTTGATGGCTGTAGCGCGTGTGTCGAGTGCTCCACGGAAGATATACGGGAATCCGATGACATTGTTTATCTGGTTGGGATAGTCGGAACGTCCGGTCGACATCAGGACATCCGGACGGGAAGCCATGGCGTCTTCGTATGAGATTTCCGGAGTAGGGTTGGCCAGTGCGAAGACAATCGGGTGGGAAGCCATGCTGCGTACCATATCCTGGCTCAGGACATTTCCTCTTGACAAGCCAAGGAACACGTCGGCTCCCTTGATGGCTTCTGCCAGTGTGTGGATGTCGGTACGGTCTGTCGCAAAATATTTTTTCTGCTCATTCAGGTCGGTGCGTTCTTTGGAAATGACTCCTTTGCTGTCGAGCATGACAATGTTTTCCAGACGGGCACCGAGCGCCACATATAATTTGGTACAAGATACGGCAGATGCACCGGCACCGTTGACCACGATTTTCACCTCTTCAATTTTCTTTCCGGCTACTTCCAGCGCGTTCAGCAGTCCGGCACTTGAGATGATGGCCGTACCGTGCTGGTCGTCATGCATTACCGGAATGTCCAGCTCTTCTTTCAGCCGTTGTTCTATCTTGAAACACTCCGGTGCTTTGATGTCTTCCAGGTTGATGCCTCCGAAGGTAGGAGCGATGGCCTTTACGGCTTCGATGAATTTGTCCGGGTCTTTTTCATTTACTTCAATATCGAATACGTCAATTCCGGCATAAATTTTAAACAGCAGTCCTTTTCCTTCCATTACGGGTTTTCCGCTCATGGCACCTATATCTCCTAAACCTAATACAGCTGTTCCGTTAGAGATAACGGCTACCAAGTTACCTTTGTCGGTATAGTCGTATGCGGTATCCGGATTCTTCTGGATTTCCAGACACGGTTCTGCTACTCCCGGTGAATACGCTAATGATAAATCTCGTTGAGTTTGATAAGGTTTGGTGGGAACCACTTCTATTTTCCCCGGTTTGCCTTGTGAGTGATAGAGCAAGGCTGCTTCTTTCGTTATTTTTGTCATATTTCTTCGTTTTTTAGTTGTTTCAAAGAATAATGTATCGCGCAAATGTAGGAATAAAATAACAAATGGACTGTTTTTTTCTGAAAAAAACTATAAAATGAACAGAAGGTTGTGAGGTGTATGTTTTTTTTGTCGATATTTTTTGTCGATTGGTCTGATATTCTCGGCTATATGTAATGATATTGTGTCATTATGGTTATTCTTAGTTAAAGCCCCTTTCCATGGCTTGATTTTTTTCCTATATTTGCACGATAAAAAACTAAAGGAGGCCGTAAAGTTTTCAGTGGGAAACTTTAGAAATAGGATTAACGAGAATAAAAACCAAATTTTATATATGAGTATAAGTATGAGCACAAAAAGAAACAGAAGTTTTTCTTCTAGCCGAGTGGCATTCTATGCATTGACTCTTTCGATGCTGACTGCTTGCGGCGGTCAAAGCGGTAAAATGGGTGATGACGAATTCACAGTGCAGGAAGTGGTCTCTACTTCCAGCAACCAGGTGACAAAGTACCCGGCAACTATCAAAGGTTTGCAGGATATTGAAATTCGTCCTCAAGTATCAGGATTCATTGTGAAATTGTGCGTAGACGAAGGTGCTACTGTACATAAGGGACAGGCATTGTTCCAGATTGACCCTACTCAGTATCAGGCGGCATTCGATCAGGCCAAAGCGGGAGTTGAGTCTGCAAAAGCAAATTTGAAGACAGTGACTGAAACGGAAGCCAACAAGAAAATGCTTCACGAACAGAAAATCATCAGTGATTTCGAATACCAGACGGCTGTCAATAATCTGTTGACGGCAAAAGCGAACCTGGCGCAGGCTGAGGCTTCGTATACGGCTGCCAAGCAGAATCTGGGATTCTGTACGGTGACCAGTCCTTCAGACGGTGTGATTGGTACGTTCCCTTACCGTATCGGTGCGTTGGTAAGTGCGTCGATTTCAGAACCGTTGACTACGGTGTCTCAAATCGGTGACATGTACGTGTACTTCTCGCTGACAGAGAAAGAACTGCTGGCATTGACCAAAGCAGGAGGAACACTGAAGGAGCAATTGGAAAAGATGCCGGAAGTTCAACTGGAACTTTCAGATGGCAGTATCTACGCTGAGAAAGGTAAGATTGACGCCGTGAGCGGGGTTATTGACCAGACCACAGGCTCGGTGAGCATGCGTGCCACTTTCCCGAACAAGCAGAACATCCTGCGAAGCGGAGGTATGGCAAATGTCATCTTCCCTTACACGATGGAAAACGTGTTGCTGGTTCCGCAGTCGGCTACAGTAGATATTCAGGACAAGAAGTTCGTGTATGTGCTGCAACCGGACAGTACCGTAAAATATACTGAAATCCAAATCTCAAACCTGAATGACGGAAAGAACTATATCGTGCTTGACGGCCTGAAGTCAGGTGACAAGATTGCCGTAGAAGGCGTAACCCGTTTGAACGACGGTATGAAGATTACTCCGATTACTGCGGCACAGAAGGAAGCCAAATACCAGCAGGCTCTAAAAGACCAGCGCGAAGGCAACATAGCCAGTGCATTTAATTGATAAACGTGAATCGTTATATATAATAAGGTATATATAGAATGAGACTAGATAAATTTATTAACCGTCCGGTATTATCAACCGTAATCTCCATTTTGTTGGTAATCTTGGGTTTCATCGGGCTTGCCACACTGCCTATTACCCAGTATCCGGACATCGCACCTCCTACCGTTTCGGTGAGTGCGACTTATACGGGTGCCAATGCGCAGGCCGTATTGAACTCTGTGATTTCTCCGTTGGAGGACCAGATTAACGGTGTGGAAAACATGATGTACATGCAGTCTACCGCTACCAACAACGGTTCGGCACGTATCACGGTGTACTTTAATCAAGGAACTGACCCGGATATGGCGCAGGTCAACGTACAGAACCGTGTGACTCAGGCACAAGGTCTGTTGCCTGCCGAAGTAACCAAAGTCGGTGTGACTACGATGAAACGTCAGACTTCCATGTTGATGATTTTCTCCGTATATGATAAGGAGGATAAATATAACATCGAGTTCCTCGAAAACTATGCCAGTATCAATTTGATTCCAGAAATCAAGCGTGTAAGCGGTGTGGGTGATGCCAATGTGATGGGTACCGACTACTCTATGCGTATTTGGTTGAAACCGGACGTGATGGCGCAGTATAAATTGGTGCCGAGCGACATTACAGGAGTATTGGCAGAACAGAACGTGGAAGCCGCTCCGGGACAATTCGGTGAACGTGGTAACCAGTCGTTCCAGTATACTATCCGTTACAAAGGACGTTTGTCAAGTGAAACTGAGTTCGGCGACATCGTTATCAAGTCTTTGCCAGGCGGTGAACTGCTTCGCCTGAAGGATGTAGCCGAAATGGAACTGGGCCGTCTGACCTATAACTTCAACAATACGGTAAACGGGCATAAGGCGGTTTCTTGTATTGTTTACCAGATGGCAGGAACCAATGCGACGGAAACTATCGCCAATCTGGAGAAGGTGCTTGCCGAATATGAAAAGAATCTTCCGGAAGGATTGGGTATCAACATCGCGCAGAGTGCCAACGACTTCTTGTTCGCTTCTATCCATGAGGTTGTCAAGACCTTGATTGAAGCTTTCATCCTGGTGTTCATCGTGGTATATATCTTCTTGCAGGATATGCGTTCTACTCTGATTCCGGCGATTGCTATTCCGGTAGCTTTGATTGCTACCTTCTTCGCCTTGAAGTTAATCGGCTTTAGTATCAACTTGCTGACCCTGTCCGCAATGGTGCTTGCGATTGCCATAGTCGTCGACGATGCCATAGTCGTCGTCGAGGGTGTCCATGCCAAGCTGGACCAGGGGTATAAGTCGACCCGTGAGGCTTCCATTGATGCCATGAGCGAACTGGGCGGTGCCATCGTTTCCATTACGTTGGTGATGATGTCCGTGTTTATCCCGGTAAGTTTCATGAGCGGTACGGCAGGTACGTTCTACCAGCAGTTCGGTTTGACCATGGCGATTGCCATCGGTTTCTCAGCTCTGAACGCCTTGACGCTTTCTCCGGCGTTGTGTGCCTTGTTCCTGAAGCCGCACAATTCAGAGGCTACACTGAAAGAACGCATGGGCACAGCCTATAAGGAATCGCGCAAGATTATGGTGGCACGCTATACCGATGCGCTTGGCAAGTGGATGAATCCGAAGATTGTCATTCTTTTCACGGTAGTTGCTATTCTGGGTATGATTTTCGGTCTCTTCAGTTTCGAAGAACATCCGGTGATTTGTGTGCTGATGATTATTATCAGTATCCTGGCTTTTGCCGGTATGACGACTGATAAGTTTAAAGCTTCATTCAACAGATCATACAATTCCTTGTTGGGCAGATATAAAAAACAAGTTGTATTCTTTATCCACAAGCGTTGGCTTTCTATGGGACTGGTCGGCGGTACGATTGCGTTACTGATTGCCTTTATGAGCATTACGCCAACCGGTATGATTCCGAACGAAGATACGGGTACGATTATGGGTTCGGTAACTTTGCCTCCCGGAACTTCTCAGGAACGTGCACGTGAAGTGTTGGCACAGGTAGACAGCCTGATTGCAGCCGAACCTGCCGTTCAGTCACGTACGGTGATTTCGGGTTTCAGCTTCATCGGTAGCGGTCAGGGACCATCTTACGGTTCTATCATCATCAAGCTGAAAGACTGGGAAGAACGAACCACGCAGCAGAGTTCGGATATTGTGGTCGCTACGTTGTTCATGCGTTCACAGAAACTCTTTAAGGATGCGCAGGTATTGTTCTTCGCCCCTCCGATGATTCCGGGATATTCTATTTCAACCGACATCGAGTTGAACATGCAGGATAAGACCGGTGGTAGCCTGGATCACTTCTTCCAGGTGGTGAATGATTACATTGCCGCTTTGCAGAAGCGTCCGGAAATCAATTCGGCTTCGACCAACTTCAACCCGAGCTTCCCGCAATATCAGTTGGATATCGATGCGGCTGCTTGTAAGAAAGCGGGTATCAGTCCGAGCGACATCTTGACCACGATGCAAGGTTACTTCGGCGGTATTTACGCTTCCAACTTCAACAGCTTCGGTAAGATGTACCGTGTGATGATTCAGGCAGAACCCGATGCTACGAAGAACCTGGAATCGTTGAACGGCATCAAGGTGCGTGGCAGCGACAGCGAAATGGCGCCGATTACGCAGTTTGTATCACTGAAGAAGATTTACGGCCCGGATGTCATCAGCCGTTTCAACCTTTACACAGCTATTCAGGTGATGGTTTCTCCGGCTGCCGGTTATTCTTCCGGTCAGGCTTTGCAGGCGATTGCCGAAGTGGCTAACGATAACCTGCCTGCCGGTTTCGGTTACGAGTTGGGAGGTATGGCACGTGAAGAGGCTCAGACAACCAATACAACCGGAATCATCTTCGTGCTCTGCTTGGTATTCGTTTATCTGTTGCTGAGTGCACAGTACGAAAGTTACCTGTTGCCGTTGGCTGTATTGCTCTCTATTCCTTGCGGTCTGTTGGGTAGCTTCCTGTTCGTCAACGGATTCTCGGCATTGGGCAGCATCCCGGCATTGAAGATGGTATTGGGAACCATGTCGAACGACATCTATATGCAGATTGCGTTGATTATGTTGATGGGTCTGTTGGCTAAGAATGCCATCTTGATTGTAGAGTTTGCGCTCGACCGCCGTAAGCAGGGTATGAGTATATCTTGGGCAGCTGTGCTGGGTGCTTCTGCCCGTCTGCGACCGATTTTGATGACCTCTCTGGCAATGATTATCGGTTTGCTTCCGTTGATGTTTGCCTTTGGCGTAGGTGCTCACGGTAACCGTACATTGGGTGCTTCCGCTATCGGTGGTATGTTGATTGGTATGATTTTCCAGATTTTCATCGTTCCGATTCTGTTCGTGGTGTTCCAGTGGTTGCAAGAAAAAGTGAAACCGATGGAATGGGATAGCCTGGACGAAAGTGAAGTGGAATCAGAAATTGAACAGTATACTCCTACTAAATGATAAGATGATAATGAAGAAACAAATAATAGGAATTGTGTGTGTAGCTGCTATGATGAGCAGCTGCCACATCTATAAATCGTATGACCGTCCGGAAACGATAGATGCTTCAGGCATCTATCGTGACCCGGCTTCGCCTACGGATACGTTGGCTGTTTCCGATACGGCGAACATGGGAAACTTGCCTTGGCGGGAGGTGTTCCGCGATGCCAAGTTGCAGGCACTGATTGAAGAAGGACTGGCTAATAATGTAGATATGCAGGCTGCTGCACTCCGTGTACAAGAAGCGAAAGTGATGCTGACTGCCGCCAAATTGTCTTATTTGCCTTCCATTAATCTGGCTCCGCAAGGTACTACGACCAGCATGGGAGGTGGAAACTATGTAAAGGCATACCAGCTTCCGGTTGCAGCCAGTTGGGAAATTGACTTGTTCGGAAAGATTCTGAACACCAAGCGTGGTCAGAAAGTTGCCTACGAACAGAGCCAGTATGCAGAACAGGCTGTACGTTCACAGATTATTTGTGGTATAGCTAACGTGTACTATTCTTTGCTGATGCTCGACCGTCAGGTAGAAATTACGACCGAAACGGCTGCTATCTATAAAGAAAACGTACGAGTAATGGAAGCCATGAAAATTGCCGGTATGACAACCGAAGCTGCTGTAGCACAGATGCGTGCTGCCAGCCATCAGGTAGAGGCTTCATTGATGGATTTGAAACGTCAGGTACGTGAAACAGAAAATTCACTTGCTGTACTGTTGGCTAAGGCTCCTCAGACCATTGAACGCAGTACATTGGACGAACAGATTATGCCGGAGGAACTGGCAGCGGGTGTACCGATGCAGTTATTGGAAAATCGTCCGGACGTGAAGATGGCTGAAATGACGCTTGCGGCTGCTTATTATACAACTAATTCCGCACGTGCAGCTTTCTACCCGGGCTTGAACATTACAGGTATGGCAGGATGGACTAATGGATCAGGTATTACTGTGTCTAATCCGGGCGAATTTATGCTGCAGGCTTTGGCTTCATTGGCTCAGCCTATTTTCAATAACGGTAAGCTGATTGCCAACCTGAAGGTTTCAAAGGCAGAAGAAAAGATTGCTCAGATGAATTATCAGCAGACTATTCTGGAAGCAGGAAAGGAAGTGAGCGATGCTCTGTATCTGTTTGATACACAGAATAAGAAACTGGTGGAAGACCGTGGACAGGTAGAGCAGTTGGATAAGGCAGTGACTTATACCAAGGCCTTGTTCCAGAGTGGAGATGCCACTTATCTGGAAATCCTGACCGCACAGCAGAATCTGCTGAGTGCACAGTTGTCAGAAGTAGCTGATAATTTCCAGCGTATGCAAGCTGTCATCAATTTGTACAGTGCGTTGGGAGGAGGAAGAAATTGATTAACCTTAAAATGAGAAAACTATGATAAGTCCTTTAGCTTATGTAGATCCGTCAGCCAAATTGGGTAAGAACGTGACGGTTCATCCATTTGCCTATATCGACAAGAATGTAGAGATAGGCGATGACAACGTGATTATGCCCTATGCCAGTCTGATGAGCGGCACACGTATGGGAAATGGAAATACAGTTTATCAGGGAGCTGTTGTGGCAGCAGTTCCCCAGGATTTTGCCTTTACTGGTGAAGAAACACTGGCCATTATCGGCAATAATAATGTGATTCGTGAAAATGCCGTGATTATTCGCGGTACACATGCTTCACATGCTACGAAAGTAGGCAATGGCAACTTCATCATGAGTGGAGCCCGTCTTTCTCATGACGTGGAAGTGGGTAACCGTTGCATTATCGGTAATGGTTCACAGGTTTCGGGCAACTGTATCATCTATGACAATGCCATCCTTACTTCCAATGTGCTGATGCAGGGAAATACACGTCTGGGAAGCTTCTCAGTAGTGCAAGGCGGATGCCGTTTCATCAAGGACATTCCTCCATATATTGTAGCAGCCCATGAACCGATTGCATTCTATAGCATCAATACAAAAGTGCTGGAGCATACTGGTTTTTCTGAAACCATTATCAAACACATTGCACAGGCATACCGTATCCTTTATAAGGCAAATACTTCATTGCATGATGCATTGGGACGTATTCGTGAACAGATTCCTAACGGACCGGAAATTGAAAACATTATCCAGTTTGTGGAAACTTCAAAATTAGGAATTATTCATTGATGTAGATAATGGCAGGGCGAAGAAAGGAAAACGACCGTGAAGAGTTAAAGTTGCGTGTGGTGGAAACAGCCTCCAAATCTTTTATGACTTTGGGGATTAAGGCTGTCCACATGGACGATATAGCAAGTTCACTTTCTATATCCAAGCGTACGCTTTATGAACTGTTTGGAGATAAAGAAGAACTTCTGCTGGAAGTTTTCCGTTTTTATCGTCATTGTATGAATGAGTATATGCAAGAGATTGCTTCCAGCGCGAATAATGTGCTGGAAGTAATCCTTACATTTTATGAGCGTAAGTTCAATGAGTTGTGTTCGGTAAACCCTCTGTTCTTTCGTGACTTGCGCAAATATTCCAAGGTGTTGGACTATATACATGATGACCGTCGCAGGGGAGATGCTGATGCACTGGCCTATTTTCAAAAAGGGGTAGAGCAAGGTATTTTTCGCAGCGACATTAATTTCCAGATTATTAATCAGGCCATGGCCATGCAGATGGACTTGTTGATTTATTCAGACATTACAGACCATTATCCGCTGGCCGAAATCTATAGTGAAATCACTATTCTACACATGCGGGGGATTACCACGGAAAAAGGTTACCGCATGGTCGATGATTTCTTGAAGAATATTCGAGAGAAACATACCAGATAATCTTTGTACTTAAACTCCTCTATCTTTGATTTCTCGAAGATAGGATGCGGTTCGGCAATACTTGCGCTCAAAAGCAAGCTTTTGGCTTGGTATTGCTCTCACCTTTCACTATCTTTGCACCCGGTTTTAGAGGAAAGTTCATGAAGAATAAATTGTTATACACTTTTCTGTTCACCCTTCTGGTGGTGGCAGGTCTGTTTGCCATGCATTTTTTGCCGTCTGTTTCTTTTCGTGGCGAACCTTTGAGAAGGGTTGATTTGCTTTCAGACATTCGTATAAAGAAGGAAATAGCAGAACCTATGGATTCTGATACCTTGGTGTTGCCGCCTCCCGTAAAGCCTGCTTTTGTGGATACCTGCAAGAGTGGAATGGTCTGCATTGAAGAATATGCTGATTCTGCAGGGCGTGGAATGGAGTATTTCTATGAAGCTTTGGGAAAGGTGTCTTCTTTGGACCGCCCGGTACGTATTGCCTATTTCGGAGATTCATTTATTGAGGCCGATATTCTGACCGGTGATTTGCGCGAAATGTTGCAGAAGCGTTTTGGCGGATGCGGGGTGGGATATGTGCCCATCACAACGAAAATAGCTGGTTTCCGTCCTACGGTCCATCATTCGTTTGGCGGATGGAGCAGTCACTCCGTGACGGACTCCACCTATTTCGACCGTTCCCGTCAGGACATTTCCAACCATTATTTTATTCCTTCTTCGGGAGCTTATGTCAGCCTGAAAGGTGAGAAACGCTTCTTGTCGCATATTGACACCTGCGAAGTGTCTACCTGTTATTTCCTGACTTCCGATTCTTTGCGGTTGGCTGCATCTGTCAATGGAGGAGAAGCAAGGCATTTTTCTGTAGAGGGGAAAGAGGAGTTGCAGGCCGTTTCGGTGAGCGGGCGGATAGGTTCCGTGCGCTGGAAAGTGGAGCAACTGGATTCTACAGCTTTATTCTATGCCGTGACGATGGACCCGCGTCAAGGAGTGGTGGTCGACAACTTCAGTACCCGTGGAAGCAGCGGACAGCAGTTGGGTAATATTCCGATGTCGATACTCCGCCAGTACAACCGCCTGCGTACGTACGACCTGGTGGTGTTGCAGTATGGGCTGAACGTGGCTTCGGACAAAGTGATGAACTACACCTACTACAAGGATGCCATGAAGCCCGTTGTCGAACGTTTGAAGACGGCTTTTCCGGACGCTTCTTTCCTGATAGTCGGCGTGGGAGACAGGGAAAACAAGGATGAGAACGGCGACCTGCGCACCATGCCCGGCGTGAAGAGGCTCATCCGTTACCAGCAGGCTCTGGCCGCAGAGACGGGGGTGGCATTCTGGAATATGTTCGAGGCCATGGGAGGAGAAGGAAGCATGGTGGAACTGGTGAACAGCAAGCCCCAGATGGCCAATTATGACTATACCCACATCAATTTCAGAGGTGGGAAACACATTGCCGGACTGTTGTTTGAAACCTTGATGTACGGCAAGGAACAGTACGAAAAACGAAAGGCTTATGAGATGGAGTGAGAAACGTTTTTGGGCACTGTGCTGGGGACTTCTTTTCGGGACTTTACAGCTTCTGGCGCAGGATGCCTTGCCGGAAAAGGCACGTCCGGACCGTCATTCCGGCCATGTGTCCGACAGCAAGGCCCTGCAGCAGCTGATGAAATTTGTGGAGGTCAGCAATCCGATGCCTGCCGGATTCAAGGGTACGACCGAAAACAAGATTACAGACCCTACGAATGAGCTGGAGCCTTTCTGGCAGAAACTGTCCGTGCTTGACCGTCCTTTGCGTATTGTGCATATCGGCGATTCCCATGTGCGGGGGCACGTCTATCCCTATATCGTGCGCCGGCAGCTGGAAGAAGATTTCGGACGGGAGGCAGTGCTCGACATGCAGGTGAGTTACCGCACTTCCGGACTGGCGCAGGAAACGGGAGCGGCAGGAATCGTATATCATATACTGGGCGTGAACGGGGCTACCTGTGCTTCTTTCGCCACGCCTGAGAATATCCGTCAGGTCGTCGGACTGAATCCGGACCTGGTTATCCTTTCTTTCGGTACCAACGAAGCACACGGGCGCCGTTATTCTCCGGCCGAGCATCTGGCGCAGATGGATAATCTGCTGGGAGAACTGAAAAAGGGATGTCCGAAGGCGGTGTATTTGCTTACGACCCCTCCCGGTGCGTATGTTCGTAACGGCAGGCGGGGAGCCAGGGTAATCAATCCGCGTACGAAACTGGCCGTAAAGACGGAGCTGGATTATGCGGCCTCGCGGAAACTGGCTTTGTGGGACATGTATCATGTGGTGGGCGGTGAGCGTTATGCCTGCATGAACTGGAATGCCGGACATTATTACCAGCGTGACAAGATTCATTTCACGCAGGAAGGATATATTTTGCAGGGACTATTATTACACGAAGCGATTATCAAATCATACAACAATTATGTGGAAACTCAACTGGACGGAACTTGGAATTGACTTGGACAGACTGAAAGAGGTATTGACATACGATGCGGCGCAGCCGATGATTTTCAGCAGCGGCTTCTTCCTGCTTCTTTTTCTCGGATTCAGCCTGGTGTATCTGCTTTTGCAGAAACGGACTACGGCACGCCTGCTGTTTGTCACCTTGTTTTCTTATTATTTCTATTATAAAAGCAGCGGAACCTATTTCTTCCTGCTGGGCATTGTCACGGTGTCCGACTTCCTGCTGGCGCGCAGGATGGAGATGACGGTGGAGCACTGGAAGCGGAAGATGCTGGTGGTGTGCAGCTTGTGTATCAACCTCGGGCTGCTATGTTATTTCAAGTACACCAATTTCTTTTACGAAATGCTGGCTCCGTTGTGGAACGGACGGTTCGAGCCGCTGGACATATTCCTTCCGGTAGGGATTTCTTTCTTTACCTTCCAGTCGCTGAGCTATACCATCGACGTGTACCGGCGTGATTTGAAACCCTTGTCCAGTCTGCTGGATTATGCTTTCTATGTGTCTTTCTTCCCGCAGCTGGTGGCAGGACCTATCGTGCGTGCCCGCGATTTCATTCCGCAAATCCGCCGGCCCTTGTCCGTCACGTCCGAGATGTTCGGTCAGGGCATCTTCTTTATCGTGAGCGGTTTGTTCAAGAAGGCGGTGATTTCGGACTACATCAGCGTGAACTTCGTGGAGCGTATTTTCGACAATCCGGGATTGTATTCCGGACTGGAAAACTTGTTTGGTGTCTACGGATATGCCTTGCAGATATACTGTGACTTTTCGGGCTACAGTGACATGGCTATCGGACTTGCCCTGCTGCTGGGATTCCATTTCCCTCCCAACTTTGATTCGCCTTATAAGGCGGACAGTGTGACCGATTTCTGGCATCGCTGGCACATCTCCTTGTCTACCTGGTTGCGCGACTATCTGTATATTTCCCTGGGCGGCAACCGAAAGGGGAAAATCCGTACCTACATCAACCTGATACTGACTATGCTGTTAGGTGGTTTGTGGCACGGTGCTTCGTGGAACTTTGTGGTGTGGGGCGGATTGCATGGAGTGGCACTGGCCTTGCATAAGTTCTTCCGCAACCTGTTGGGCCGGCCCAAGCAATATCGCAGCCGAGGAATACGTAAATTCTTTGCCGTGGTGCTGACTTTCCATTTTGTATGCTTCTGCTGGATATTCTTCCGAAACTCCACGTTTGAGGCTTCGGTGACCATGATTCGCCAGATATTTACAGCCTTCCATCCGGAATTGCTGGAGCAGCTTTTGACGGGCTACTGGAAAGTGTTTGCATTGATGGGAGTAGGCTTCTTGCTTCATTTCTGTCCCGACAGCTGGCAGAATGCGTGCAGCCGGGGCATGGTGCGTATGCCGCTCATAGCCCAGGCACTGATAATGATTGCGCTGATTTATCTGGTCATTCAGGTGAAAAGCAGCGATATTCAGCCGTTTATCTACTTCCAGTTCTGATGCGTGAGGTCGTATAGGCGTGTAAGGGTACAACTATTTTAGTTTTCACTCCCTATTTTTTCAGGAAAAAATTAGGAGAAAAGACTGAATAATTGTATTTTTGTCACGCTTTCGAAATATCCTTTTTGAAAAAGGATGTTGGAAAGTGTGCTTATTGATATTTGCGCCCGTAGTTCAATGGATAGAATAAAGGATTCCGGTTCCTTCGATTGGGGTTCGAC